>Ga0316207_10002557_pt1 | contig 18429 bp, 15 predicted proteins | sample 6weekpyrite_MG_FD_204943 | JGI IMG/M metagenome (GOLD analysis project Ga0316207, IMG submission 204943) | Microbial mat bacterial communities from mineral coupon in-situ incubated in ocean water Damariscotta River, Maine, United States -... | ecosystem: Environmental > Aquatic > Marine >...
GGGGCGATCCCTTCTTTAAGTGCCCGCTGCACAAAAACTAACAGAATCATCGAACTATTAACGACAACACCGGTGAGAGCCACCATCCCCATGACTGAGAAAAATGACAAAGGCAGTGGTTTCCAGAACATATCATGCAAGTAAAAACTAACTATAATACCAATTGCACCAAAAGGAATAGCCAACATAACAGCAAAAGGATATCCAATATTGTTAAACTGTATTGCCAAAATAAAAAAGATACCAATTAACGCAAAACCAAATGCAACTGCTAAATCCCTCATCGATTCCTGATTCTTTTCCTGTTCACCACCATAATGTAAAGAAATGGCCTCATTCCCTTTGCCTAACCATTTATCTTCATCTTTCTTAACACGATTATTTAACTCAACACTTTTAATAATTGAAGTATCTATATTGGCAACAACGCGTATCACCTGAGATCCTTCAGCATGTCGAATAGTCGATAAAGCCGGTTGTTCAATTATTTTAGAAATTTTACCTAATGGAACCAGTCCACCACGGTTATTAGGAATTTCAATCGAGCGTAAATATTCAAGATTTTTCTCTCCTGAATTTGGTAATCGAATAGTAACATCAACCTCTTCTGTGCCACGTCTGATTGTTGAAACCCTTAAACCACTGCCAATTGCGCGTAGATGTTTTGAAACAGTTAAAAGATCGACACCAGCATATATAGATTTTTTTCTATCAAGTAGAACTCTTAATTCATTATCACCAGGTTGCAAGTCACTCTCTACCGTTAACACACCATCAATACTCTCCACATATTTCTTTAACCGTTCTGCTACTGCAACAATATCACTCCGCTCATCACCAGTAATTTCAACCTGTAAAGCTCTGCCAGTAGGTGGGCCAGGTTTTTTCTTTTGTAGTGACAAATTTAACTCTGGATAACGTCTGGTAATATCTTCCATAACTTTAAGCATCTCCTTTGATGCATTATGATCAGGCCGTAATACACTTGCAGTATACACAACCTGTAATTGACCAAATCGGCTACCAATCTGTGAAAGTGGATCACCCTGATCGGTTGACGTTTTACCGGTTGTAACAATTATCATATCAATATTCTTATCATCCACATGAGACTCTATATCTGAGTTAATCCTGTTAAGCTTCTCCTTCATTTGCTCAAGATTAGTTCCGGGTTGCGCTGAAACCTGAACAAAAAACTCTTCTATTCCCTCTTCTGGAAATAGTTCAAACTTCATTGTTTTACCTGCAAAAATCACAGCAGAAACAAGAATAAAAAAGGAGATGATAACGGTAGTCTTCTTGTAACGAATAGACTTATCCAGAATACCCGCATAAATTTCTTCCATTACGACCAACCATTTTCTTTCCTTAAACTTAATACTCGGTCTTGCAAAATGCACAACATGACTGGGTAAAATTAAAAATGATTCAAGCAAAGAAAATAACAGAAGCATAATGACAACAATTGGAATTGAAACAATAAATTTCCCAAGTATCCCAGACATAAACAACATTGGAATAAAGGCAGCAATAGTCGTTAAGACTGTGGTAATAACAGGTCCTAATAATTCATATGCGCCAACCACAGCTGCTTTAAGTGGAGGCATATCTCGCTCAAGATGATAAGTAATATTCTCCCCAACAATAATGGCATCATCTACTAACATACCCAGAACCATGATAAAACCAAGCATCGACACAAGATTTAGAGTTATACCAAGCACGCTTAGAGTGAATAAACCGATAAAAAAGACAATAGGTAAGCCTATGGTTGTTGTTAATGCAACCGATGGTCTTAAAAAAGCAACCAGACAAATAAAGACAAGAAACAAACCGACGACCGCGTTAGTGGATAAAACGCTTAAACGCAATTTTGTGTTTCTTGAAAAATCACGAAATGTACTAACTTTCACATCTGCACCATATTTTTCAGGAACAGTCTTTATATATTCTTTTACTCGTTTGACTGTTTCAATAATATCTGCATCGACTTTTTTCATTACTAGCATAGCCAAAGCAGGCTTTGCATTGACTTCGTAATACAGTGAAGCTTTTACCAGCGACTCTTTAACTGTCGCAACATCGCCCAGACGCACACCTCCACCGTATTCATTAGATCTGATAATAAGATTTGCAGCATCTTCAGGGTTTTTGAACTGCCCTACAATGCGTAAATTTTTCTGTCCATCGATAGTGTCAATTTCACCACCAGGCGCGTTAACATTCCAGTTCCTAAGTAAGCGTTCAATATCGCTGATGGAAATACGTTGTTGATGAAGTTTTTCAGGATCAACAATAATACTGAGCTCAGATTTTCTATCACCCTGAACCCTTACTTTTGCTACACCCGTTAACTTTAGTAAGTCATCTTTAATTTTATCCCCTAACCTTTTTAATTCCAGTTTGCTTAGTGGCGCAGCTATTGCCAACTGGATTATGGGAAATACTCGCCCATCAATTTCAGTCACAACCGGTTCATAAGGTAAATCCAGTGGTAGTTTTGCCTGATCAATTGCAAGCTGAACATCACTCACCATTCTTGCTCTGTTTGTAGAATCAGCAGCAACTTCAAGATTGATGTTGCCACTGGAAGGAAAGGCAACAGATGTCATCTTATTTATTCCATCAAGCGATTTTAACTCCTGCTCAATAGGCGTAATAATAAGTTGCTCAATCTCATCTGGCGATGCACCCGGATACGAAAAGCCAATAGCTATATTATCCAGGTTAACATTCGGGAATGCCTCACGATTAATTGAGGTCATAGCATACAAACCTAATAGCAATATAAAAATAGATATCAGGTTTACAACTAATCCACGTTGTACAAAAAAAGCCAGTATATTTTTCATTTCAATTTATCTGAATCCATATCAATAAGTATACGAGCCTTGCTTAATTCGCAATGTATTAATTCGCCTTGCAAGTTCAAAACGCTCTGTATCAAAGTCAAGTTCTGCTCTTATACGTTCATTATCAAACTGAATCACTATATTTGTTGTAGAACGTCCGTTTTTAAATCTTTTAAGAATATCATTGTACTTCTTTTGTTCCGTTTCAATTCGTTTGCTTGTAATACTAACCAGCTTCTTAGACTTTTCTATTTGATTAATGAGGTTATAGGTATCATATTTCAGATCATCAGATACTGATGCCAGGTTTTCAGAATTGGTTTCCCTATCAATTTGAATCTGTAGTCTATTCGCACTGAATGCACGTTTATCTAAGGCATTTCGATACTCAAATCTAATCATGCCAGTTGTATCCGTATCATCAATAGAACCTGTACTGGTATTCCCTGAGCGATTTTGCACTCCCATCGACATAACAAGGTCAAGTTTGTCTTTTTCCCTGTTTCTACTTAAAGATAAAGCTGAATCTAACAGTTCGGCCTGCAACCGTAATTTAGCAACATCATAGTTATGATTTTTTACATTCAAGAATATTTTTGCAGAATCAGTTAATGTACGATCATGATACGAATCCAGTACATCAACTACAAATGGCTCTGCGTAAGGTCTTTTTAAAAACCTGTTAATTGCAATCACCTGTTTTTCTTTTAGATCAAGTATCTTTTGATATTCCAGTTTTAATGTATAGATTTGCGAATCAATTTGTAGTATTTCGCCCTTTTCTAGCAAACCTAATTCAATATTATTATGGATATGTTTACGTAATCTTTTCGCACGCAATATTGATTTTTTTGCCGTATCCAGACGTGAGTCTATTGTTGCGACAACATAAAATATATCAATTAACTGCAAAATTAGTTCTTCTTTTATTTTCTGTTTATCCAGTTCAGCAATTTTTCTTTCTATATCTGCCTTATTTAAATCAAATTGATACTGCAGATTATCACTACCTTCCAGTAAGGGAATTCGGTAATTCAAATCTATATTTGTCGTATCAGAAGGATTTGGCGATAAGCCAAACAAAACCTGCTCACTATCAGTATGTTCATAACGTCCTGTTAAAGAGACCGTATGACCCGACTCAAGTTGTTTTTCAAGGCCAACTCCAAAATCAACTGTATCAGACTGAATACCTAGTGTTGATGCATTTTTTGAATAACCACCCTGACTTGTAAGCACCCATCCAAGCTGGCTCATTGCTTTATCGGATTCATAAGCAAGTTTTTTAACATTTAATGCTGCAATTGAAAGACCGGTATATTTATCAATACTCTCGCTAATAAATTTATCCAGCGTATAGCGATCCTTTACTTCACTATTTGTTATTGAATCAGCAAGAGATGTACCTATCATACTTATGGTAATAGACATAAAAAATACTACGAGCATGAAAATTTTATGTAAGGATTGTATTTGCATTATTTCTTAATTCCATCTAGCACTAACTTAATTTGCTGCTCTATCATGTCTTCAACTTTCAAATCCTTTTTGTCATATTTTTTAAGCGATGTTTCCCACATCGAAAAATACACTAATGACGACATAATGACTCTTGCCGTCAGGGCTGTATTCATTTTTTTAAACTCATTCTGTTTAACCCCATTATTTAATACATTCACTACAATGGTATGAATTCTATGGATGACTTCTTTTACATAGAATTTGGTTAAATCCGGAAATTTATCCGCTTCGGAGATAATTAATTTTGGAATTCCTGTTAAACCGGAAGACTTAATTGTTTGCCACCACCGATTAATAATTAGAATCAGCAGTTCAGTTTGCTTTCCCTGGTAATTTGAAATATAAAGCTCAACTTCCTTTATTCTCGGCAACATCAAGACATAGACCATTTCTTTGAATAAGGTTTCCTTGCTTGGGTAATAAAGATATACCGTACCCTTCGAGACCCCAGCCTGCTTAGCAATATCATCAATTTTTGTTGAAACAAATCCCTTCGTCCCAAACAATTCTAATGCAGCATCCAAAATTTCAGTTGGGCGTTCATCTTTGCGCCTTTGCCATTTTTGCACGATATGTCCTGATAATATAAATAACTGACTGGTCAGTTATTTATATTATGCTGATTTATAGATTCATTCAATAATTTTCTAGAATAGAAATGTAACATTTTGTTAACACAATCAAGCTTTTAAGAGTAAATGACAACTTGATAAAAACGGCTACTTTGTAGCTCTGGAGTGACCTATCTGGTTGAATTTTTTGATATAAAGACTAAAAAAAAGCATAATGACTCGATGAATCCATTTAAGATAGTCATACCCGCACGTTTTGCCTCAACAAGATTTCCTGGTAAACCTCTCAAACAGCTTAATAATAAGCCTCTCATCGAACATGTATACAATGCTGCTCAGCGCACGAAAGCAGATGAAATTATCGTTGCCACAGATAATGAAGAAATACTGAAAACTGTACAGTCATTTGGTGGTATGGCCATAATGACAAAAGAAAACCACCCATCAGGTACGGATAGAATTAATGAAGTTGCTGCGATACAGGGCTGGGATGAGACGACACTTGTTGTAAACCTTCAGGGCGATGAGCCCCTGGTTAAAACCGAGCATATCCACACACTCGTTAGCTTACTCACCGAAAATAGTGATGCTGACATGGCAACGCTGGTTACCCCATTCACTAAACTAGAAGATGTCGCAAACCCTAATAATGTTAAAGTGGTTCTGGATAATAATGGCTTTGCTCTTTATTTTAGCCGCTCACCCATTCCCTGGGTACGGGATAAATTCAGTTTCAATATGCTGAATAATCCGGCAGGCTCAATACCGGATTTTCCATTTTATTCCCATATTGGTTTATACGCTTATCGCGTAAAAACGCTACAACACTTCGCAAAATTACCACCGAGCCCTCTGGAACAGGCAGAATCTCTTGAGCAGCTTCGAATTCTATCTAATGGGATGAAGATTATTGTTGGCATCAGCGACAATGTAAATGGACATGGCGTCGACACACCAGAAGATCTGGCTATTGTTGAAGCAATGCTCAAAAATCTGAACAAATAAAGTTCAACTCACAAACCAATCCCGAAAACTAACTCTTTGATTTTATTGTGTTTATAAAGCTTATAAATCTTGCTGGTCGTGCCGATATAAATAGAATAATCTAGCTAACACCTTATATATAAATTTATCTGGTTAAAATGACTGCAAAAAACAAACAAACAACGGCCAGTCAGGTTGCGTCGGTAATCACTATCCCAGGCTACGAGATTAAAGATTTACTCGGCAAAGGTGGTATGGCTACTGTTTACCTTGCTGTGCAAAAAAGTATTGGTCGTGAAGTTGCACTTAAAATTCTGTCACCCGATCATACTGACGAAACTTTTTCTGAGCGCTTTTTACGTGAAGCACGCATTGCTAGCCAACTGTCTCATCCAAATATCATCACTGTTTACGATGCTGGCATCCACAATGGCATTCATTACATGTCAATGGAGTATATCAAAGGCAAAAGTTTTAATGCCGCGCGGGATATTCTTACACGTAAACAAAAAATAACTGTTATTAAAGAAATGGCACAGGCACTGGATTTTGCTGGCAAAAAAGGTTTCGTACATCGTGATATTAAACCGGAAAATATTTTATTACATCAGGATGGCCGAGCTATTCTAACTGACTTTGGCATCGCCAGAGCAAATGATGTTTCAAAAGGTTTAACTGAAACAGGGAAAATTCTCGGCACACCCTACTTCATGAGTCCGGAACAGACCAAAGGACTTCAAATTGATCAGCGCACCGACATATATAGTCTGGGTGTTGTTCTGTTTCAGGCTTTAGCCGGTTACGTACCCTATGATGGTCCATCAATCGTTGCCATTTGTATCAAGCACCTTTCTGATCCAATTCCTCAGTTACCAAAAGGGCTCGAAATATTTCAACCCATAATTAATATCTGCCTTTCAAAAAAGCCGGAACATCGTTACCAAAGCGCATCAGACTTGTACCATGCTTTAAATAAAATAACGGATAAGCAACTCGATATTATCGAAGCGAATGCTGCTGCATTTAAAAAAGCAGGCCAGGATAAAAACGCTGAAACACTAGTAGAACCATCAAGCAATCCACAATCGGTAACACCGAAACAACAAAAACCTGCAAATGCTCCAAAACCATCAGCTAAGCGTGCCACAAAAAGTCGTCCAGTAGAAAGAAGCACGGTCTCATCAACGCCTAACATACAAAGTAAACCTACTTTTATAACTGAGTCCGATGACTTTAAAAATTTAAATAAACGTAAAAAACGATTACTTTTATTTCTGATCCTGATTGCAGTAGCCGTTGGATATTACAACAAAACTGAGTTATTAATTGCATGGGAAAAACAAGGCGAGCCACTTGCCAGAAAATATTTACCTGCTGAAATTAAAAAATATGTTTTTACTGAACAACCGGTAAAAAAGGCGCCTGTAATCAAACCAAAACCCGCACCTCTCACAGCGGAACAAATATTTTCTAAAAAACTCGATTCATTAAAAAGCTCTCTAAATAAAATACCGGCTAATGCAAATGAACTGGCTGCACTTATAAATGAAAAACTTACTGGCGAACCTGAAAATATACTAATTAAGCAGGAAGTTGACTCTTTAAAAATGTGGTACCTGGAAAGATTGAATTCATTAATAATTAAAAAAGACTTTAACTCATCTGAAAGGACCCTGCAGGAATTAAAGAAAAATTATCCTGAGATTACAGCAAGTGAAGAATTTATCCTAACTGAACAAAAATATATTCTTAGCAAACAGATTGAACCACATCTGCAAAAGGCTCGCGTTTATTTCGCCGTTAATGCCTTAAACAAACCTGCTGGCGCAAATGCACTAGAGGAACTTCGAATCGTACTGGAAAACGATCCCGAAAACGATGAAGCATTAGAAGGACTGGAAAAAATCGCCCAACACTTTAAAACTGAAGCAAAACAATTTTACAACAACAAAGACTATTTTAAAGCATTAAATGCGACAAATTCAGGGCTACAGGCTATCAATTACGATACCGAGCTACTTGAATTGCAGGTAAAAATAAAAAGTTCGGTCACAAACAAAAGCCAAACTAAAAAACTTCTTCTTCAGGCAGACAACCAGTTTTCAAAGGGCAATATTATTCAACCCAGCGGCAATAGCGCCTATGACCTGTATCAAAGTGTGTTAACAACAGATAAAAGTAACTCAGTGGCAATTAAGGGTTTAAATAAAATCCAGAAAATGCTGTTAAATAAAGCTAATACTGCTATTGCCGACAATAAATTTCGTGAGGCAAGTACCATTTTAACAGACGCGCAACGACTATTTAAAAATAGCAGCGAAATTCAAACTGCACGCCAGAAACTACAAAAGGAAATGGATGCCGTACTACCGATTGTTCCTAGAATTAAAATCAGTACTACCCCCTTCACCGCCATCTCTGAAACAACTATTCAAAAGATTACACCTGGACAGTTGTTGTATTTTGGCTTTGAGTTTAAAAACTTCACTCAAGAAAATACCAACATTAAAGTTAATGCTTATAATGGAGATACACCTAAATTAATTGAACAAAAAGCCATAACCCTGTCCGGCAGTCAGGGAAAACATTTTTTCACTTTGAAATTGCCTAAAACTGGTATTACAAATGGAAATTATAGTTTTGAGCTAATGTTTGGTGAATCAAGACTCATTAAAGCTAACCTATATGGATTACACTAAATAGCATAAATGACAACGCTTTATTATATTCATGATCCCATGTGCAGTTGGTGTTGGGGCTTTAAACCAGTATGGGACAAACTTAATAAACAGCTACCTGATAATATTAATATTCAATACCTACTTGGAGGCCTTGCAAAAGATACCGACAAAACAATGCCCGTATCACTGCAAAAAACCCTTCAGGAAACCTGGCACCGAATCCAGAAAGAAATTCCCGGGACAAAATTTAATTTTGACTTCTGGACAAAAAACACACCGAAGCGTTCAACTTACCCTGCCTGCCGCGCAGTGATTGCTGCAAGAAAACAATTACCATCTGCTGAATACAAAATGATTGATAAAATTCAAAGCGCTTATTACTTACAGGCACTTAACCCATCTGATCCTGATGTACTTACTCTACTTGCAGAAGAAATTAATCTGGATACGACATTATTCAATAAAGATATATCCTCTGATGGTACTCAGAGCAAACTTAATACGGAGATACAACTTTCGCGCGAATTGGGTGCCCAGGGGTTCCCAAGCTTAGTGTTATCACACAAAAACCAGCATTATTTTATCGGACTTGATTATAATAATACTGATTACATGAACCGTTCGATTAGCGAAATAATTGAGGTTTAATTAAAGCTAGTCTTAATCTGAAAAAGATCTGACCCGATACAAATTCTATGTATAAAAAAGCCCCGCTATGCGAGGCTTTAATTAACTATGTAACAGTTTTATTAACTGTTAATAGTCACATTAGAAGCTTGAGGGCCTTTGGGGCCAGTCTCAACTTCATAATTAACTGAAGCACCTTCCGCCAAGGTACGAAAACCTTCAGCAGCAATTGCCGAAAAATGCACAAATACATCTGCACTACCATCTGATGGTGTAATAAAACCAAAACCTTTCGATTCGTTAAACCATTTAACTGTTCCTGTTGCCATAAAAAAGTACCCTCAAAATTAAAATATAAAAGCTGCAATTCATATTTGGCATTTACAGGAAAACATTTGGTATTTCTTATAAGTGCGTAATATTTTGCCCTGTTCCTAATTAGAATCAATTTCACTCAAAAAATCAAATTTTTAACCTAAAATTCATTCAAAAGTATATAAAAGAATTTATGTATAAATATATAAAAATTTGATTTTACGAAGAAATATCAATTTTCATCATCAAATATCAAGTCCATCGTTATTTCATCACCTTTCTCAATCGCTCTGATTTGATTTAAACCAGGCAACCGAGTCACCAGATAGCCGCATGTTGTTGAAATCAAACTGTTACTTTTAATCTGCATACCATACAACAGGTTCATAGCAACATACTGCGCACGCTGCATTTTGTCAGGAGATTGGATGATATTGCCATTGATTTCAATTCCTTCATCCATATCCAAATCCATATTATCCAGGATCTCACGCTGTTTACCCGGATGACGAGTATTCTTGTCATACTGAAAGACTTCACTTCCATTGACTACAACACGTAGCTTTGCTGGCATTCACTCTCCCTTTTAACTTATTGATTATTAATAAGTAATTTAAATTAAACTTTGTCGTGTAATGTACACTCTATAGTTAAGTAATAAAATAAATAGCCATACAAAAATTCCAACCCTTTAGATTCAACACGTTCTAACTGGTATGATAGAGAAATGATTGATACTAATCTTAGCACTGCACAATTTCTTCTTATATCGATTATTCCTATTCTCTTTGGTATTGTCTTACATGAAGTTGCTCACGGCTGGACAGCTTATAAACTAGGTGACCGAACCGCAATGATGTTAGGCCGCTTAAGCCTCAATCCGATTAAGCATATAGATCCCGTCGGCACTATTCTGGTGCCTACCCTTTTATATTTAACCGCTGGTTTTATTTTTGGCTGGGCCAAACCTGTGCCAATAGATTGGCGTAATCTTAAAAATCCTAAACGAGATACCGCTTTGGTCGCGATTGCAGGGCCTGCTGCAAACCTGGTGATGGCACTTTTTTGGGGCATAATGGTATTTGTTGCAACAATTTTAGCTTCCAGCCTGCCAGGGCTATCTAATGCCTTAATCAATATGGCTGGTATCGGTATATTTATAAATATACTCTTGATGGTGTTCAATCTTATCCCGATACCCCCCACTGATGGTGGCCGTATTGCAGTTAGTGTACTCCCGCCACAGCTAGGTATCCCTTTGAGTCGTATTGAACCCTTTGGTTTAATCGTTATTGTATTATTAATTGTTAGTGGTATATTTGCGAAAGTTATCTTACCTGTCGCAAGCTTTATCAGTTATTTTATCTTTAACCTGTTTGCAATTTGAGTTCAGTTATTGGTATGTCATATTTAGTTAAATTTATCCCCATTATTTTTTTGCTAAACTTTAGTTTCACTGAATTAGTTTATGCAAAAAAAGATTCAAAGCCCGTTTATAAAAGTAAACAACTGCAAGTATCTCTGTCACCAAGAAAGCCTGAGCAAATGGCTGCATTTTATGAAGGGCGTGGCTTTTCAAAAGAAATGATCAATCTTTTAAAGCAGCAGTGTTTTATTACGGTGGGCATTCATAATAAGAGTAACGACATAATATGGCACGATTTATCTAACTGGACATTTCAGACTGCGGGAAAAACAATAAACGATTATGAACGAAGCCATTGGAAACAACTCTGGAAGAAAATGAAAATTCCAATGGCACATCAGTCAACTTTTCGTTGGACTTTGTTGCCACCTGAACTCGACTTTCGACCAAACGAACATGAAGGTGGTAATATTATTTTCCCCTATACTGAGACAGAAATTTTATTAACTGCAGAATTTAGAACAAAGTCTGACAAAACCGGCAAACCAATTAAAATCACCATAAACAATATCTTTTGTGCAAAATAATTAAAATGAATTCACATAAAATTTCTCTGCTGCTCTTTCTGCTTTTTTACCACATAAACCTCACTGCAAACTCAGATTTCCCGGAACCACCAACGGGTATCATTAAACTGGCTCCCTATCAGGCAGCGGATATGCAAATAAAGGATATAGATGCTATCCCCTTCAAACTATCCGAAACAAAAGGACACTGGGTTTTCGTTCACTTCTGGGCAAGCTGGTGTGGTCCATGCCGAAAGGAAATGCCCGCAATACAAAAAATGTGGAATAAGCTGGAAAAAGAAGGACTAAAAATGGCATTGATTAATACTGCAGAAGATGAAGATACTATCTTTAATTTTTTAGGTATCTATGCTCCTGATATCCGTGCACTAATGGATGCAGATGGCCTGGTAACAGAAGAATGGAAACCGCGCGGATTGCCTGCCACTTATCTCGTTGACCCTGACGGTAAAGTACGTTACCAGGCGCTGGGAGGGCGTGAATGGCATAAACCTACCTATCTCAATTTTCTGCGCCGTTTGTTAAAGATAAAATAAATCCAATATAAATTAAAGTTTAACAGTGAACTCGATACTCGACTTTAGCTATTATCAGCTTATTTTTATTTGTCTGATTTTTGTCTGGACCGGTTTCGTACGTAGTGGTCTTGGCTTCGGTGGTGGTGCTTTAGGTTTACCATTAATGCTTTTTGTTTATAATGAACCTATTTTCTGGTTACCTATTATTGGTTTTCAACTATTATTTTTCTCAAGCATAACCTTGCGTAGCCGGCTGAACAGCGTTGACTGGCAGTTTTTGTTTAGGTCATATATTTTTATTATGCCAGCAGCGCTTGTAGGTGTGTTTGGCCTGCTCACTTTACCCAACACCTGGCTGATTATTTTTATATACAGTATTACGCTATTCTATGCTTTGATGTGGCTATTAAACAAAAGTCTACATAGCAACAAAAGCTGGTTAGATAAAGTATTTCTGATTTTAGGTGGTTATGTTGCAGGCACTTCTTTAACCGGTGCACCTTTGATGGTGGCGGTATTTATGCGGCATGTCAGTCAGCATCAGCTGCGGAACACGCTTTTTGCATTGTGGTTTACGCTTGTTATCATAAAAATGTTCACCTTTGCGGCTGTCAATGTCGACCTGCACTTTTTAAGCGCGTTAATACTGTTACCAATATCCGCTATTGGGCATATTATTGGATTAAAAGTGCATGACTACATTCTTGAAAACGATCTGCTTTTCAAACGAATAGTAGGAGCAGTACTTAGCCTTATAAGCATCATCGGCTTAATTAATGTCTTTTAATTACAATGCTATTTCTGGAATGGGTTTACCTGTCGAACAAACTGCTTTATATTTTTTATGATTTCAAAGTGATAAGCAAACTCTTCATCATAACTATCAATAGTATTATACGTTTTTGATATAAGATCTTCAGTTCTACATGTATAAAGCTTCAATTTAAAATCTCTATCCCCATTTGAGCCGCCAACATAATCTTCCAGATATCCAGACATAACCACATCGGCATTATTGCTACATTGTGTCAAATAAAAAGACTTTTTCTCATTTATCAACTGATCATTATATGTTTCATTCCAGCTTAATCTATTAATTTTGACATTTTCAGGTTTGATTTTTTTCAAATACTTATTAATGACTCGTGTCATAGCATCAGTCATTTCTCTGTCACTATAAATACCTGAAGCCTGACCACGGTTATTAGTGTCACCATAAACATAAAAATGCAGCTTTATAGATTTAACACTTTCACCTGGAGCCGATTTCACTACTTTTTTAACAGGGGACTCATCAACAAATTCCATCTTAGTTGTACGTTTAGCGACATACTTAATTTTTTTAAGCAAAAACTCAGACCACGGTTTGTATTTGTCATGTATTCTACGAATACCTGCCGCATTTTCAGAAAAACTCAGGCGCGTACTATCATAATATTGAAGATTGATCATGTGCTTATTATATTTAATGCTCATACGTAAAGTATGATGCCGGACATCTAAACGAGCAATGATCTCACCCGGTTTTTCACTGTCAACTGTCCAGATATGATCCGGATAACTACTACGATCAACGGCATCCAGTATTATGTCTTCTATAACCTCTAACTTAACACCTTCCTTATTTGGAAAATACATAACAGGATATTCTTCAAGAATCATCTTTCCAGCAAAGCTGTTAAAAGGAAAAACAAACAAAACAAGGAGAAACAGGTACTTCTTAAACATCTCAAACTCTCTTTAATATATTAATTATTATATAAAAAACATTTTACATCGTGTGTATCGGAAATTGAACTCGACTGAGGGTATTTATTAGCACAAACATCCATTTTGTCTGGACAACGTGGATTAAAGTGACAACCTTGTGGTGGAGTTATGGGTGAAGGCAATTCTCCTTCAAGAAAAATCAGTTCTCTTTTACTGTCTTTTTCAATAGTCGGAATGGCTGACAGTAATGCCCGAGTATACGGATGTTGTGGATTTTGCATAATATCATCCACACTACCCTTCTCTACAATTCGCCCAAGATACATTACAGCAATTTCATCTGCCAGATATTCAACCACTGAAAGATTATGGGTAATAAACAGGTAACTAAGCCCAAACTCCTGCTGTAACTGTTTAAATAAATTTAACATTTGTGCCTGTACTGATACATCCAGAGCACTGGTTGGTTCATCACATATTAATATTTCAGGATTAACAGCCAGTGCGCGTGCAATGCATATACGTTGACGCTGCCCACCTGAAAATTCATGGGGATAACGATTAATAGACGTCTCTGGCAGACCCACCTGTAACACCAGCTGCTTTACTCTTTGAAGTCGCTGTTCCACGTCAAGATCAGGAAGCAATGCAAGCATTCCTTCTTCGATTATTTCTCGTACCCGTTTACGTGGGTTCATTGAGGAGTAGGGATCCTGAAAAATAATCTGTGCACGTGTGCGTAATTCTTTTAATTGTGAAGGTGATGGTATAGAAATATTATCGCCGTGTAAGTCCAGTTGACCTGAGGTCACATCATTTAAATGCAGCAAGGCTTTACCGGCAGTTGTCTTGCCACAACCTGATTCCCCAACCAATGCCAATGTCTTACCTTTTTGAAGTTCTAAGTCAACTCCATCCACTGCATAGACATTCCCTGCGACTTTTTTAAATATTCCTTTATGTATGGGGAAATGAACTTTTAATCCAGTTGCGGTATACACTGTTTCTTTCAAGTCTAAGTCCTGATAACTAATATTATCGCTTTGTTCTTCTTTCAACGATAATGACTCGTCACTCAGGTATCGAACACATCGTACCTGATGGGAATTATTGATATCCATCAGATCAATTTTATCTGTATCACATTCTGGTTGTGAAAACGGACAGCGTTCATAAAAACGACAACCCGAGAATACAGTTGTTAATGGTGGAACAATACCTTTAATCACATCTAATGATTGGTTACGTCTGGATTTCGTAGGCAATGATGCAAACAATTTTTTTGAATAAGGATGCAAAGGGTTTTTAAAAAATTCTTCACGGCTGGTGTTCTCAACTATTTCGCCCGCATACATCACGGCAATATGATCAACAAAGTCAGAAACGATACCCAGATCATGCGTAATAAGTAGAATGGCCATGCCTGTTTTTTTCTGAATATCCCGAAGCAAGATCATAACCTGAGCCTGAATAGTCACATCCAGTGCTGTGGTTGGTTCATCTGCTATTAACATATCTGGCTCTGAAGCTAAAGCCATTGCAATCATAACGCGCTGTTTCATTCCACCAGATAACTGGTGAGGATAATCCTTTGCACGTTGTTCAGGTACAGGTATGCCTACCGAATCTAATAAACGAATGACTTCCTGCTCAGCAATTTTTCCTTTTAGCCCGCGATGAAATAATAAAACTTCTTCGATCTGTTGTTGTACAGTTAAAACCGGGTTCAGCGAGGTCATGGGTTCCTGAAATATCATCGCAATTCGATTACCACGAACAGAGCGCATTTCAATTTCTGATTTTGTTAATAAATCCTGCTCATCAAATAAAACACTACCCTCAACTATCTGCCCAGCAGGTGTTGGTACTAACTGCATTATCGACAAGGCTGTCATTGACTTACCACAGCCGGACTCACCTAATAGAGCAAATGTCTCACCTCGATTAATTGAAAAACTGACACCATCAACAGCACGAACAGGTTCCCTCTTGATATCACCAAAATACGTTTTCAGATTAACAACATCAAGCAATTTATCTGACTGATTATGTTTAGTCATTATTTAATCCCCTGCATGCGAGGATCAAACGCATCACGAATTGCATCTGAAAATAAATTTGCGGCTAACACGAGTGCAAACATAAAACTAAAAGCAGATAGTAAAGACCACCACACTGCCGGTTCACGCGCCAACTCCAGACGCGCACTGTTAATCATATTACCCCAACTAATTGTTGAAGGATCAACGCCAACACCTATATAGGCAAGCACCGCTTCAGCTAAAACCAGACCACTGAAATCCAGCACTACAACGATTAACACGATATGCATCACATTAGGGATAACGTGACTCATAATAATTTTACTATTTGAAACACCCAATGCCTTTGCTGCCTGAATATATTCAAGCTCACGCAATTTAAATACCTCACCACGTAGTAACCTGCATAGGCCTGTCCAGCTGGTTATGCCTAGTACCGCACAGAGTGCCAATAATTTAATATCTGCACGCTGAATTGCTGTCTCAAAAAACTCTGAATGATTTTCAATATAAACATCAATGGCCAACATCACAGCCACGATCAATAAAATACCTGGAATAGAATTAAGCGTGGTATAAACATATTGAATAATATCATCCACCAGACCTTTAAAATATCCGGCCATCACACCCAGGGCAATCGCAAATGGCAACATGATAAGTGTTGTCAATGTACCGATCACAAGCCCGGTACGAATACTTTTTAGAGTCAAATAAAGTACATCCTGCCCGACTTTATCTGTACCCATAACATGGTAGTACGCACTCAAATAAAACAACCATGACATACCTATTATCACGACAGACAGGGTTAACAACATAACTTTCCATGGCAAGTCGAATGTATTATTTTTTAGTGCAGACCATACATTAACAATCGACTGTTGTGTCTTGTAACTTGCAATTGTTAGAAATAGCATTAAGACAATCGCACTAATCCCCAGACCTATACAAATTCCTAAAAATGACTTCTGATAAATATCTGACAAATATTCTTTATCAGGGTTATCTAAATGCGAACCGGCATGCTTTAATTTTGGGTAAGCGCGGTATTTAATGCCTTTTTCATTGGTAAAATTTTCTTTTGCATAGGAATAAATAGACAGTGGTGCCGAATAGGTTTTTTCAGTCCTGCTACTTATATACTCAAGACCTACATCCAGCAAACTTGATAGTTCAGATGAATACAATACCTTGTCGGTCTTAATGGATTCAGGGTTTGCTTTTCGAAAATGAATAGAATCCATCAAACCAACAATCACAAAAAAGCAAAGAACAACTGCACTGCTCATTGCAATTTTGTTTTTAAATACCTGTTTCCACGGTTCAGATAAATGCGGCTGTTTTCTGATATAAGCAATAAAAATCACAAAACAACTAACCAGAAAATAAATCAGGATATCAGTATTTAAATACACAGCCTGTACATTAAACACTGAATCATACCCAACATAAACAACAATCAAAGCTAATACCGCCAGGAATGCTTTACGCCAGTAAGCCTGCTTGGTTATATTGAAAATATCATTCAGCATTAACCTGTCCTCAATTCAACCTGACTCTGGGATCAACCAGAGTATAAGATATATCGGTTAACACCAATCCAATGATATAAAGCACTGAACCTAAAAAGACCATCGCTCGGACAATGGCAAAATCCTGGCTACGAATCGCATCTATTGTATAACTACCCAAGCCTGGTATACCAAAGAATGATTCCATTAGTAAGCTACCCATAAATAACAATGGTATAGCAACAACTGCTCCCGTTAAAATTGGAATCATGGCATTTTTTAATACATGCGAAAATAAGACCCGTATTTCAGATAAACCTTTAGCCCTTGCAGTACGAACATAATCACGATTAATTTCTTCAAGGAAGATAGTACGGTACCAACGTGCACTGGCACCCAACCCACCAATAATACCAATGAGTATAGGTAAGATTAAAAACTTATAGGCAGTTATACCCGGCTCATAGCCTGAGATGGGAACGAGCAATAAAACTTTACCAACAAGATACTGGCCAGCAATAATATAGATTACGGCTGATATCGACATCATTACAACACAAAGAATAACTCCAGCCAGATCAACATATGTTGCCCTAAAAAAAATAAGCAATAAAGCAAAACTAATCGTAACGATCATACCCAATATAAAAACAGGTACGGCATAAGCAAGGCTTGGCCACATGCGTTGACCAATATCATAACCAATATTTCGGCCATCATCGGCATTTCCAAAATCGAAGACAAATAGCTTTACAGATTTTTCGTAAAAAATAGTATCGGTTAAAACTTTGTAGCTATCCTGTTTAGCGTTATAAAAAAGTGGCTTGTCGTAACCTCTTTCATTCTTCCACTTATCAATGCCTTGTTGAGTAACATGCTTTGTACCCAGATGCATTCTGGCCATATCATCCGGACTGTTCACCAGAAAATAAAGTGCAAACGTCAATAAATTAACACCGATTAAAATTGGAATAGCATATAAAATTCGGCGACTAATATAAGCAAGCATCGTTAGTTAGCCTCTTTATGCGCAAAGCGCTCTTTTGCTGTATACATTCGCCATGCCGGTAGAATAATTACAATTAACCCAATGATAAAAACAACAATTGGCCAGTAAACGGCTTTATTCCATTGTTGCCG
>Ga0316207_10002558_pt1 | contig 18428 bp, 18 predicted proteins | sample 6weekpyrite_MG_FD_204943 | JGI IMG/M metagenome (GOLD analysis project Ga0316207, IMG submission 204943) | Microbial mat bacterial communities from mineral coupon in-situ incubated in ocean water Damariscotta River, Maine, United States -... | ecosystem: Environmental > Aquatic > Marine >...
TTCATTGAGCGACGAGATGGTCTGGAGGCACTGTGTCGTCGTCATGGCATCTGTTTTATTTCTTGCTCAACCACTCAGCCATTAGCGCAACGCTTGCGTGAAGGGCTTGGGCTACGCGGGGTGGTGTAATGAATGAAGCCTTGAGCACTACTGGGTTGCCACTGCGTGATATTCATCTGCCAGATGCGATTTCATGGTGGCCACTGGCGCCTGGCTGGTGGATACTTTCAGGCTTTACGATTGTCTGTGCGGTTTTAGTGTGGTGGTGGCTGCGTCGCAAGGCCGCAATGCGGGTGCGGACTGTAGCGCTTGCTGAGTGGCAACAGTTAATGGAGCGTTATCAGCGCGAACAAAATGATAGCCAGCTAGTGCAGGGTTTATCGGTACTGATGCGTCGGGTCTCGCTCAGTTACTATCCGCGTGAAACGGTCGCTGGCCTTAGTGGTGAGGCGTGGTTGCGTTATCTAGATAACGCCCACTCATCACCACAAACAAAACCCTTTAGCGATGGTGCGGGTCGCTTGCTACTTGCAGGCCCCTATCAACAGCAGGTTGATGGTGATGTGTTGGCGTTGCATGCCTTGTGTGGTGAGTGGCTCTCTCACTTACCTGGATTGAGGGCGGTGTGATGAGCGACCTGCCGCTTCAATTTGAATGGCCGTGGTTGTTGTGGTTGATACCACTACCGCTGTTAGTGCGCTGGTTTGTTCGCCCGGTGGCGAATGCCAATGATGCCGTATTACGTGTGCCTTTTCTGAGTGACTTTGGCTCATCGCGCGTCGCGGCATCGCACGCGCTCAGTGGTGGCCGTTGGCTGTTATGGATTGCATTGCTGGCCTGGGCATTGCTGGTGATCGCCTGTGCCCGCCCACAGTGGCAAGGCGATGCGGTGGAGCTACCCGTGAGCGGGCGAGACCTGATGTTGGCGGTGGATCTCTCAGGCTCTATGGAAGTTGAGGATTTTGAGTGGCGGGGGCGGATGGTGAATCGTCTGGTTGCGACGCAACTGGTGGCAGGTGAGTTTATCGAGCGTCGAGTGGGTGACCGTGTTGGGCTGGTGCTGTTTGGACAGCAGGCTTATTTGCAAACACCGCTGACCTTTGATCGCACCACGGTAAAGACCTTGCTTGATGAAGCGGTGATTGGCCTTGCGGGGCAGGCAACGGCCATTGGCGATGCAATTGGCCTTGCCGTTAAACGACTACGTGAAGAGAACAGTAGCAGTCGGGTGCTGATTTTATTGACCGATGGAGCGAATACGGCGGGCGAAATTGAACCACTCAAGGCGGCGGAGCTGGCGGCGAGTGAAGGCCTGAAGATCTATACCATCGGCATTGGTGCAGATGAGATGATGGTGCGTTCACTGTTTGGTTCGCGCAAGGTAAACCCTTCAGCTGACTTAGATGAAGAGACATTAACTGCGATTGCGACCACTACTGGTGGCCGTTACTTTCGTGCGCGTGACCTGACTCAACTGGAAGAAATTTATCAATTGCTGGATGAACTAGAACCAGTGGAGCAGGATAAACAATTTTTTCGACCTCGGCACTCGCTTTACCCCTGGCCATTGGGCGCTGCAATGTTGATCGCAACCTTACTGCTGTTGCGTCATAGTCGTAAGCAGGGGGCTGCATGAATCTTAATGAGATAATGCTGGGCTTTCATTTTCTACGCCCCTGGTGGTTGCTGTTATTGCCGCTATTATTATTTGTGTTATGGCTCTTACGTCGTCGTCGATTACAAAGTCGTCGTTGGCAGAATGTCTGTGATGCGCAGCTGCTGCCGCACCTGTTAATCAGCGAAAGTGGTACCAGGCAACGACGAGGTCTATTGCTGATTGTTGGCTTGAGTGGGCTGCTGTCGATTGCTGCGTTGGCCGGACCCGCATGGAAACAGCTGGAGCAGCCAGTGTTTCGCGATCAATCGGCGCTGGTGCTGATGCTTGATCTATCGCGGTCTATGGATGCCACGGACGTGAAGCCGACACGCCTGACGCGCGCGCGACTTAAGTTGATTGATATTCTTAAGCAGCGCAAAGAGGGGCAGTCTGCGTTGATTGTCTATGCGGCAGATGCATTTGTGGTTTCGCCACTGACTGAAGATGCTGAGACGATTATTGCGCAGGTTAGTTCGCTGAAGACAGGCTTGATGCCGCAGCAGGGTAGTCGCCCCGATCTGGCGATTGATATGGCACAGCAGTTGTTAACACAGGCGGGTGCATTGCGTGGTGAGCTATTGTTGATTTCGGATGGCCTTGAGAAGGTGCCGCCAGATGCGCTTCAAATTTCTATTAGCGAGTTAACGCAGTCCGGCTATCGTTTGTCGATACTGGCGGTGGGAGACACGGCAGGCGCACCGATCGCGTTACCTGATGGCGGCTTTTTAAAGGATAGCAGCGGTGCAATTGTGATACCGCGACTGGATGAAGCTGGCCTGAGAGAACTTGCGCTGCAAGGCGGCGGGCATTATCAGGCGATGAGAGTGGATGACCTTGATATTACAGCCTTGCTTGACAGTGCTCGCCTGACAAGTGAGTCTGAATTAGAAGAGTCGCAAGGCTTTAAGGCGGACCAATGGCGAGAAGAGGGGCCGTGGTTACTGTTACTACTATTACCAATGGTGTTGGTGGCATTTCGGCGAGGTCATCTGTTTATTGTCTGTTTGATGGCATTGCCGTTGATGAGTCTGTCACCGAGTACGGCTGAGGCAGAAGAAGATGTGGCGAGTGGTAGTGAACAAGCGTGGTGGAGTGGTCTTTGGTCAACGCCGGATCAACGCGCCTCACGCGCCTTCGAGTCGGATGATCTGGCGCAGGCGGCGACTTTGTTTGAAAATCGAGAGTGGCAGGCCGCGGCCAATTATCGCAGTGGCAATTATCAGCAAAGTATTGATGCGCTGGCGGGCATTGAAAGTGCGGATGCCTACTATAATACAGGTAACGCATATGCTCAGTTAAAGCAGTGGCAGGCAGCACTTGATGCCTATGATCAGGCGTTAGCATTGCAACCGAAACATGAGGATGCAAAACATAATCGAGCCTTGGTAGAGGAGCAGTTGAAGCAGGAGTCTGGTGAGTCATCATCGGATGATTCGCAATCGGGTGAATCCGATGAAGGTGGTGAGCAGTCACAACAGAGTGATTCTCAACAAGGCGAGTCGCAGCAGGGTGAGCCGCAATCAAATCCATCTGGGGGTGAGTCGTCGGATCAACAGCAGAGTGGGCAATCTTCAGCGGATGAGATGGGCGATGTGCCACAGCAGTCATCGCAAACTGGCGCTGATGAACAGTCCTCAGAAGATGCATCGCAAAGTGAGCCGGCGCAGCAGTTGTCAGAGTCTGATGAAGAGGCTGGTGAGGAATCTGCTGATGACCTGCAGCAAGCGCGACAGGGTGAGGAAGCTGAAGGCGATGCGCAATCGGCAGAGGCAAGTGCTGCCGAATTGAGTGAAGCGCAGACTGAAATTCAACAGGCAAATGATCAATGGTTGCGTCGTATTCCGGATGATCCGGGTGGACTGTTGCGACGTAAGTTTCAATATCAATCGCAACAGGAAAGAAACCGCAGTGGTGGTCAGTCGCGTAGTGAGGGTGAGTCATGGTAACAGGTAAAAATTGCGTGGTGCGCTGGTGCTTATGTGGTGCGCTGATGTTATTAGCGTTGCCATCATGGGCAGCCACGATTAGCGTCAAGAGTGATCGTAATCCCGTTGCGATTAATGAGTCGTTCCGTCTGATTTTTGAAGCGGATGGGCGGGTTGATGATGATCCCGATTTTACCGCGCTTGAACAGTCTTTTGAGATCCGAAGTCAGAGTCAGGGGACGACGATGCAGATCGTCAATGGCAGTGTATCGCAGGCACGTCAGTGGACGCTGGTATTGATGCCGAAGCGCAGTGGGCGTTTAGTGGTGCCAGCAATTCCGTTTGGCAAAGATAAAAGCCAGCCGCTGGTGATTGGTGTGACGGAGCAGGTGGCCTCAGCTGAGGCTGCAAATAATTCGGTGCTATTTATTGAGGTGAGTGCTGAGTCTGCATCGGGTCAAGACGAGGCCTATGTGCAGTCGCAGGTGATTTATAAGGCGCGTCTGTTTCGGGCAGTGAACGTTGCAAATGCCACACTTTCTGAACCGGAGATTAGTGATGCGGATGCGGTGATCGAAAAGCTGGGTGATGATCGCGAGTTTGAAACTACGCGCGGTGGCCGTCGTTATGTGGTGCTTGAGCGCAGTTATGCGATCTTTCCACAGCAAAGCGGCACGCTCACCATTTCACCGCTTACCTTTGAAGGACAGGTGGTTAACCGTTCACGTGGTATGTTTGATGTGTTTGAACAAGGCGGGCAGATTCGTCGTGTCAACTCCGAAGGGCTTTCGCTCAACATTAAAGCAGTGCCGCCCACGGAGGGTGCGCGGCAATGGTTGCCGGCACGAGAAATGAAATTGGTTGAAGAGTGGCCTGAAGGAGTTGATCTCAGCAAGGCGGTGATAGCAGGCGAGCCACTGACCTGGACCTTAACCCTGATCGCTGATGGTTTGACGGCCGCTCAGTTGCCGACCATTACGCCAACGATGCCGGAGGGCATCAAAGCCTACCCCGATCAGGCACGGCAAATGAACGACAAAAAACAGGATACATTGCTTGGTGTGCGCCAGGAGAAGATAGCGCTGATCCCAACGCGGGCGGGTGAGTATCAGTTGCCTGCGATCAGTATCCCCTGGTGGAATAGCCGAACCGGTCAGCGTGAGGTAGTGAGTTTGCCGGCACGAAAACTAAACGTCGTAGCGGCTGATGCTGCAAACACGCCTGTTTCATCCGCGCCTATGATGGATGATGTTGATTTGTCTGTGAGTGAGACGGCATCGGGGCTTTCATCCGGATCAAATGATAGTAGCTGGCGCATTGTCAGTGGCCTGTTAGCGGTCGGGTGGTTCTTGACCGCGATTGCATGGATTGTCACGCGTCGGAAAAATGAACGAAGTGATGGTGTGCCGAATGAAGCTGCGGCACCTGATTTTAGTGCAGCGAAAAAGGCACTGCAGATTGCCTGCGCCCAAAATGATACGGCTGCAGCTAAAGAGGCGATGCTAGGGTGGGCGGCTCTGCGTTGGCCTGAAAACCGTCCGGGCTCGCTTGCTGAGATTGCACAGCGTGTCGATGAGCCGTTATCACTTGAGCTCACGGCGCTTAATCGTCAGCTTTATAGCTGTGCTGATTCGACAAGCGCTGCTGGATGGAATGGCAGTGGGCTGTGGCAAGTTTTTAAAGTTGAGTTATCTCATGATGAAACAGTAGGTGTTACTAATAAACCCATTCTTGCGCCAATGCATCCTTAGTTACTTGCTGAGCGCTTCCTTCCCTGCACCTGCTATTTAGTGTCGCATTAAGTTGCTAATTTGTAGGGCCGTTTCTCTCGTAATTTAGCTGGTTAGCAAGATCAGATGACATGTTGTTGTCATCTCTCATCGTTAGTAATTGCGCCTAAAGTGAATTTTATTTCCCCATATTTATTTAAATGATGTTGTCACATTGCAGTTATCATATAGTTTTTTAGTGTCTTGTTCGGTGAAGAGTGTTCGTGCATTTTCTTCAATAAATGAAATAGTTGCATTAGAAAAGGCAGGGCCGAGACTAAAGCGCTTTACGCCAAGCTCATTCAAGCTATCAGTATCTGTCAGGTTTGGGAGTGACATGAGATTCAATGGAGCGTTTATAGATGTTACTACTTTTTCTATTTCATCACTCTTCCATAACCCCGGGATAAAGATACCATCAGCGCCGCTGCTAACATAATCGACAGCTCGCTCAATGGTGTCATCTAACGGATCCTTTTTCTGAAGGTATGTATCTATCCTCGCGTTAATAAAGAACTCATGATAGCCATTACCATCCAGTTTATTTCTTATTTTAGAAATTAATTGGCTCTGTCTGTTTTTATCATTCAAGCCAGCATTATTGTTTAGTGAGTCTTCAATATTAATACCAGAAACACCTAGGTCAGCAATTTTTAAGACATTATCGACCACGTCAGTTTCGCTGTCAGCATAACCTGATTCAATATCGACTGTGATTGGTATTGCAACAACTGAGGCCATTTTATTTACTAATACTAAAAGGTCATCAAATGAAATCCTTTCGCCATCTTTATATCCCATTGCGTTGGCAACTCCCCAACTGGTTGTGCCAATTGCTTTAAATCCAGCCTGTTCCAAAATTAATGCGGATAAGATATCCCATGCATTAGGTAAGAAAAGTAATTTTTCTTGTTGATGCATTGCTTTAAAGTCGATTGTTTTGTTCATGTGTAATACCCTATTTTAGAAATTGCGTTTTCGTTTGCTTCTTATGAATAATATTTTTAATATCTAACCTGTTGTTCTTCTGCGAATCTTTAATTTCAATATTTTCGTGCTTTAGCAACCATAGTTTTCGCTCAATACCACCGGCATACCCAGTTAGGCTGCCGTTTTTGCCAATCACACGATGACAGGGAATAATAAGACTAATAGGGTTTCTACCATTCGCTCCCCCGACCGCACGAACGGCTTTACGATTGCTTAGCATGTCAGCAATGTCGCTATAAGAGAGGGTTTTGCCAAAGGGTATTTGTGTTAGGCATGCCCAAACAGACTTTTGAAATGAGGAGCCCTGTGGGTCCAATGGCAAATCAAATATTTTCCGTTGGCCATTAAAATATTCTATTAATTGTTGTTTGCAAGCGTCGGTTATTGTGCTGGTTTTAATTGTATTTTCCCTTGCTCCAGAGAAAATGACCTGGGTGACACCCTGCGCAGATGCTCTAAACTCCACAACACCTGAAGGAGTATCTATGTAATCGGTATACATTAAAGCTGACTCCATAACTGAAATGTTAAGTAACTACGCCAGGGAGACGCTTGCTCGGAATTGAAGTCATGGGTTGACTTCAAGATAGCCTTTTTGACGCCGAGGTCTCCACCCAGATAAATATCTGGATCACTTAATCCTCGTAATTTCGCATAGTCCACAGTCCAGTGCCCTATCCCTTTTAACATTAACCATTGTTGAGGGTCGTTGGGGTTGTCACTATCGATGTAATGTTGCGCTAAATTGCGCAGCGTTTGTTTACGTGATGCGGGTATTTTTAGAAAATTAAGATCGCTTTCTGCGATAGACTGAGGTAACGGGAACACCTGATTTTTTCCGTTTGATTGACCTAGCTCAGCAACTAAAATAGTTACCAGGTTACGTGCTGCCGCAACAGAAATTTGCTGTCCCAGAATAGCCCTTATTCCCGCTTCAAACATATTCCATACGCCGGGGAGACGTAATCCTGTTTTAATGAAGGTGATATCACCACAGCATTGCTGCAAATCCTGTTCGACTGCCTGGATGTCAACATCCAGATCTAAAATACGCCGAATGTTATTAATGATAGCTTTTAAATGCGTAACATTATCTAATTCGATTGCGACATCGAATCTATTTTTATGTTCAACATGCTCGGCTGTAAAATTCCCAATATCGCCCAGCCACTCGAATGTTCTCCCGTAACTGTTCTCATTACACCATTCAAGAGCAGGAATGGTTCTGACCATAAAAAAGTCGTGCATATGAGACCAGTCATAAGGTGGTCGATAAGATAGCTGAAGGTGTAAGGCCTTAGATTTTGTTGCTGCTGACCTTCGTATTTGTGACGGTGTCAAACTAAGGAGTGATTGAAAGCAATCATTAAATCGGCGGACACTGTTAAAACCACTGGCCAAAGCGATTTGAGTGATAGGTAGTTTTGTTTGGTGCAGTAATTTCTTGGCAAATAAACATTGTTGATACAGTGCATATTGTTTGGGTGAAATGCCAAGGTATTTTTTGAACAGCTGTCTTAAATATCGATCACTGATACCCAGTTTTTCAGCTAGCCGGTGTAAAGAGTGGTCTTGTAAAATACCGTCATCAATCAGACGAATGGCTCTATCCAATGTGGTGTTAACACCTTTCCATGCGGGTGAATCAGGCGCACTATCAGGCCGACAACGTAAACAGGGCCGATAGCCAGCGTTTGCAGCTTCTATCGCAGAGGGAAAATATGTGACATTCTCCTCTTTGGGCGTCGTTGCTGGACAGATAGGACGACAATAGATCCCTGTTGTTTTCACTGCCGTGAAGAATTTACCATCAAAACGTGGATCACGAGACAGTCTGGCTTTCTGGCAAATTTCAGTGCTCAACATCAATATTTCTACATCGTTGTTTGGACTGAAAAAATTATAACGCGTTAATGTAAGAATCCTAGCCGGAACCGGAACTAGACCCTTTAAGTAACTTTCGTACCATTTTCCTTCAAATCTCTGTCATTGCCTGAGGATAGCCGAATGATGCATGCGGTGGGTACTCTAAAGAGGTTGAATTACGGATTCGTCTCGCGTTACTAATCCATTCTACAAAAGGGGTGACAGTTAAAGCTGTCGCCGATATGACAGATAGTGAAGTGCAGCCTGGGCTCAATGAAGAGGCTGTGAAAGTATTTTTGCAGGAAAACCACTATAATGCGAAGCACACAATGGCTTCTTTCAAGCTGAATTACCTGACTTTTCCCCCGATGCTGTTAAAATGCGAGTCTGGTTTGAATGTTTCACTGGAGATTATGACTACACGTACACGTTTTGCCCCCAGTCCAACTGGCTATCTGCATGTTGGCGGGGCGCGCACTGCACTTTATTCCTGGTTATATGCACGTAAGCATGGCGGTCGCTTTGTTTTACGTATCGAAGATACTGATCTTGAGCGTTCCACGGCTGAATCCGTCAATGCCATCCTAGAGGGGATGACCTGGCTGGGGCTGGAGTATGACGAAGGCCCGTTCCGTCAGACCGAACGCATGGAACGTTATCAAGAGGTGATTCATAAGCTGCTTGATGAAGACAAGGCCTACTATTGCTACTGTTCAAAAGAACGCCTGGAAACGTTGCGTGAGGATCAGATGGCAAATAAACAGAAGCCGCGTTATGACGGTTGCTGTCGTGATCTCACCGTGCCGCCTGCTAATAGTGGCAGCCCGGTGGTGCGTTTCCGTAATCCCACCGAGGGCTCGGTGACGGTTAAAGACCTGGTGCGTGGCCGTGTAGTGTTCAATAACAGCGAGCTGGATGATTTGATCATCGCGCGCTCTGATGGCAGCCCAACCTATAATTTAACGGTGGTGGTGGATGACCTTGATATGGAGATGTCGCACGTGATCCGTGGCGATGACCACCTTAATAACACCCCGCGTCAGCTCAACATACTCGAGGCACTGGGTGGTAAAGCCCCGACCTATGCGCATGTGCCGATGATTCTGGGCGACGACGGTAAACGTCTCTCCAAGCGTCACGGCGCAGTGAGTGTGATGCAGTATCGTGAGGAAGGTTATCTGCCGGAGGCGCTGCTGAACTATCTGGTGCGTCTTGGCTGGTCGCATGGTGATCAGGAGATATTTAGTGTCGATGAGATGATTAATCTATTTGATGTCGAAGCTATCAATAGCTCTGCATCTGCATTTAACACAAGTAAGTTGTTGTGGTTGAATCAGCACTACATCAAAGAGAGCTCGCCGGAGCATATCGCCCATCACCTGAGCTGGCATCTGGGTAATGTCGATATCGATCCGACCGCTGGCCCGAATTTGATTGAGCTGGTGAAGGTTCAGCAGGAGCGTTGCAAAACACTGGTGGAGATGGCAGAAGCGAGCGTCTATTTTTATAAAGAGATCGAAACCTATGATGAGAAGGCGGTCGCCAAACAGTTGAAACCAGGGATTCAGGTGGGATTGAGTGCACTGCGTGCCAACCTTGCTGCGCTTACTGAGTGGACGCCAGAGAGTACCCATGGCGCGGTGAAGGCAACTGCCGAAGAGCAGGAGCTAAAGCTCGGAAAGCTAGCCCAGCCGCTGCGTGTAGCGGTAACAGGTGGTACCGTTTCACCTTCGATTGATAAGACCTTATTCCTGATTGGGCGTGAGCGAGTGCTGCAACGTCTTGATCATGCATTAAAAATTATTGAAGAAAAAGCATCTGCGGCATAGTTTTTGTTGACAGGGATGTGATCTTTTTGTAAAGTGCGGCTTCGCTTTTGAGGGGCTATAGCTCAGCTGGGAGAGCGCTACACTGGCAGTGTAGAGGTCGGCGGTTCGATCCCGCCTAGCTCCACCAGTTACTAAACTCGAAAAGCGAAGTAGTAAAACCTAGTCCCCATCGTCTAGACGGCCTAGGACACCGCCCTTTCACGGCGGTAACAGGGGTTCGAATCCCCTTGGGGACGCCATACATAGCCTGTTATCCACTGCAAACCTGTAGTGGATGCAGCAATCTAAAGTCTCTGGATCGAGCACAATGTGCTCGACCAGAGGTCTTATAGATTCTTTCCAACGCTCTTTCGGTATCGATCTAAAATTCTCTGTGAAGTTTTTCAGTATGCTGGATACTTGAGGTTCAGTGATATTCGCGAGTGCTGATTGCATTGAATGTTCATGTTCCAGGCGGGTGATTTGATCTTCCAGGGGTTTCTGTAACGCGCCAAGAGGTTCGCGATGCGTAGACACGTAGTTTGAGTAGCCTAAAGGGTAGCTAAACGTCCGTTTAAGGCCATTTAAAAGCGCCAGGTGTACGCTTTGTTTGTGCGCTTATTCATAATACTGATGTCACTTGCCAGATTTGGCCTTAATCTTCAGAAGTGCTCTCAAAGAGGTTTCGGTGTTCGCGCGTCTCCCACAGGCGATCACCAGATCCTTGCTGTGGCTCCACACATGTTCAACCCATACCCGCCGATTTCCTTCTCAGGCACTCCAGATACGTGCTCACAGAACCCTGTAATGCCTGGCAGTCGAGGGGATTTATATTCACCACGCACAACTCCCACAGGGTTGCTTGTCTGGAATGAATCAAACGAATTGTCATGCACTGCCAGACCGGCGTGAATGGTGCAGCCTGGTAGAATAATCGAGCAAACTATAAGCAAGCAGGCCCGCATTACTGACCCGCTCGCTTTGCACCATTAAGACGCATCAAGCCATTTTCTGGCATGTCCGAGGACGTTTGATGTATCGCAAACCCTGGCGCACCCGGTTCTCCAAAATATAAAAATTGACCGTCTGGTGACCAGTTGCAGCACCAAGATCCGCCAGCAGGCATAACAGCTAGGTCCGGAAGCTTAGTAAGTTTAGCCCCGTCAAATTCGTAAATAGTTAGATTAGGTGACGCCACTTGTGACACAGCAAGATATTTCCCCGTAGGGTGCCAATTTACACCGAGCGCCGCAGCGCCTGGCAAAACATCTGGATCAGGCAGCTTAGTAAAGGTTGTTCCTTCCTTCTGTAAAACTATTACAAAAGGTGTTACGGCGCTTCCAATGGCGAGAAATTCCCCGCACGATGACCACGCTGTATCACCTTCATAGTGGATCGGTAATCCTGCTGGATCTGGCAATTTAGTAAAGGTCGTCCCCGCTCTTTCATAGATCGAAAGACCTGGTGTACTAGCATCAACCACTGCTAAAAATTGTCCAGATGGATGCCAAGCTGCCCCCCACGCATTGTTATCCGGCAAAACACTAGGATTATTAATCTTGGTGAGTGTTACGCCATCTCTCTGATAAATAGAAATCCAAGGGCTGGAAAGATGGCATATCACTAAAAACTCGCCGGTAGGACTCCACGCTGCGCGTCGTGGCACAGACGGTGGCGTAGCTACTGGGGCCGGTAACGGAGTGAACGATAGCCCAGATCTTTGATAGGTAACCATAAACGACGGACTTCCATCATGTACAACTGTTAAAAATTCGCCACATGGTGACCATTCAACGTCATAAGCGTTGCCGTCAAGGGCGGCAGAATAGATGACCTCAAATTTATCCCCGCTTACCTGATAAACATTTAAAAAGATAGCGGCAGAGACAGCCAAAAACTCCCCTCCAGGCGACCATGAAGCACTTCGACTGCCAACAATAAATACCTCGCTAGGATCTGGCAGTTTGACTGGATTACTCCAAGGAAACACCGGGCTGAAGGTGTACGGCGAGTCTCCGGAAAAATCACCACGCCATGTCACCGCAACATCAATGACTTCCTCCGTGCCTGATCCTAAAACACGCACATCCTCAATATCGTTATTAGTGATAGCACCCATGCCGTTGAACAAATTTACAAACGCGCACGCTTGATACCCTGCTGGAATAGTCGGATTAGCAGGTGTTGAGGCATGTTCAATCCCCGTCACGACGATATACACGCCTGTCTCCTGGTTTACCGCAACGAGGTCTTTTCGTAACATACCAACGCCAGGCTCAACAAAATTTATTGTAACTTGTGGTACCTGAGTAACAACTGACCCACCATTCTGCAACCACCCGGTATCAATCAATACCGTCATATCTGGCGGGCTATTCTCGTGTACAAAAAATGCGCCTACAACGTTGTTCAACGGACTAAGGAGCGCATCAACTTGTGACTGCTGGTAAAAATTAGCAATAAGGTTTTGATATAGCTGCGTTCTGTCACCAGGATCTAGCGTGTCACCCAATCCCTCAATCACGTTCGCTACCTCTTCCTGGATGTGATTCATCTCATCCGCACGTACATCGGTTGCGGGAATTGCAAGGTTCGGGTCGCCATCTGTGTATAGATTATCGATTGTTGCGCCTGGTGCGTCTGTGCGTTTCATTACATCATCCTCTATGCATAACTAAATAGAACGTGTGTGTGGGCAGGCTTGAGCCGCTTGATCGCGCATTCCAGTAGATCATTACCCCACCAACGCAAGGCATCACCCACCGTGTTCTGACCTACCTTAAAGGTTTGAATGCTGGTGGCTGCCGAATTAACACGCCACACAAACACCCACTCGCTCGCGGTGATCTCTGCGCCATTAAATTGATGACCTGCCTCGTAGGGCATAGCGTCTTCGACGGTGATGGTGTAGCCGAGATTGGATGCCACGCCGACAAAGTAAGCGGCATCTTGTCGGCCTTGCGCGGTGATCTTATTAACCATGATGTTGCGACGATCGGAAACAGTCTGTGCCAGCTCGGTACATTCATCAGGTAGACCGGCGACACGTTCCCAGTCGGCCAGCAGCTCAGTAGTGGTACGTGGATCGGCTTCCTCAATCAACACCGTAGCGCGTTGATCAACACGCGCAAACTCTTCACAGATGCCTAGCAGTAAATCATGCAGTGTGGTATCGCTATCAGACGATATCGCCTGTCCACGTGGCAACAATGCATAGAACTGTTGCAAATAATCGGCAGCTAGGCCCATGTAATCGACCCCATCGTCGCGATATCTCCGGTGGCGCGTGTTACATCGGCAGCGGGAGCGGTCAGCAGATAGTCGGTCTCGCCATCTGACAGGCTGATCGCCTCGCGGATATGAGTAATCAGGATCGTGCCACCCGGTGCAGCGGTGTTGCGGATTAAACCTTCCAGGCTTGCCTGCACAGCAGCCTGTACCGCGCTGGTTGCGGGTGATACCAGCAGCATGAAGTCAAGCGGTACCGCGACCGGTGCAGCCACCGTGACGGCGGCGGTGACAGGTCGCAGGGCGTCGATATAGTCTTACATCAGCGGCCAGCGGGATACCATCTGCATACGTGTCATCCATCATAAACCTGACCTTAACGGTACCGAGACCATCTTCACCGGGATAGACCCATGCACGTGTCACACCCGGTACCTCCAGCGCCCAGTTGATATAATCGAAACTAGCCCCCCCATGCGGCGTCTGTTGAATTCTAGCTAAGAGGCGAGCGCGTAGCGCTTCGTCGGTCTCGATCTCTGCACCACCCGTTAATGCACTGCCATCTACCGTTGCGGTGTTGTCTACGCCCGTAATCGGTGTGACCAGGCTTAGTGTCGATGCAGCGCTGGCATTAGAATCATCACCCACTGTCACGCTGGTGATGGCCACCACGGCGACACCCGCCACAATCGTGCCTTCTGCGTCAGTGGTGTACTGCCAGCCGTCGCCACGTTGTAGCGTAGTACCGAGAGGGATCACGCTCGCATCGGTGCCGGAAAACGTAACGTTACCCTGCGCGGCAGTGGCCACTTTACGCGTCACATTCCAAACGCTTGCCCAGCGATCGAGGTATTCAGACTCGGCGGTATCGATGATGATCTGTTTCGCCAGGTAATCGATATGACCGTGTAAACCGTGCGCGGTGGCAGCCTGGGCACGCGCTAAAATATCTAATAGCGAGTGACGCAAACGGGCATCGGTACCCGGCAGCTGCGCCTCAATGTCGGCCAGAACGCGTGCAACTAATGTTTGTAATGTGGGTCTTTGAAACGCCATTATGCAGCCTCTAAACTGTATTCGATCACATCTTCGTATCTACCACCGTCCTGCTTTGTGATCTGGATAAAAATCCCCAGCACACCAAGCCTTGCCCACTTAGCCGAAACATCGATGTCACGGGCCACGCCGTCATCCACCACCCACTGCAATGCCTCCAGGGCGTAATCACGCGCACGCGGTAGCACGTCATTGCTCGTCTTCTGGCGTGACAATAGCCATAGGCGTGACCCAACAGGGCCAGCCCACCATCCGCGCTTGTCGCTTGTGCCATCAGGTATAAAATCATCATCCTCTGCACGTGAATCAATAAACAACGAAAGCATCACCGCAGTACGTAGACCATCATCTACCTTAAGCGCTGCGCCATCCTGGGCAATATCAAATCGACGGTCTTTAAACGATAGAGCAATATCCATCAGGTCACCGAATACGTGCCAGTGCTAGAACCCGATGTCACCGGCACTTGCGCCGCCGCCTGGATATGCTCGACCACCGCCTCGGCAATCGCTTGTGCCAATACATCCGAGACACCCTTAGTCAGATTAAAACCAGCTGTTGTTAGTTTGCTCTGTATCAAGGTGCTTAGTGCTACTGAATCTAATGCCATTACAACCCCGCCTTTACTGTTGATGACCCATCGGGATGAGGATTACCGGTAAGCGAACAAGTGTGCAGTGTCGTTACTACCCTACCTACTTCCCCATTAAGCTTTATCTGTGCGGCTGAGACTGTGGCATCACCGGTACAGGTGACATCTACAGCGTCACTGTTAATAGTGACCGCCGGGGCCGTTACAGTGAGTTCTGCACCCGCTACCACCTCAATGATTCTACCCTGAGATAATTTAATGTAGTCGCCTTCATGGGTATACAAACCCACCTCACCGGGCGCGTAGTCTGTTTTGCGATAGCGTCTATCATTTGCACAGATAGCAATGCGGAATCCACCCAGACAAAGCAGCAACACTTCCGCACCCACCAACGGTGTACTGGTAAAACCATAAAGCTCAAAATATTCGATGCTGTCATGCAACTGGCCCGCTTTTGTCTTAACCTGCAACAGCGTCAGGCCGCCACTTGTATCCACATTGGTAATGACAGCACGGTTGATCATGTTCGCGATGCGACGGCGCAGGCGGGACAACAGGCGCTCATAAATCCGGCTCATGATGCTACGTCTCCCCATACCCCTTCCTGAACTTGCGGCAGTGGGATGATATCGAGCGCCTCTTTCGGCATCACCGTAATCGACGTGGTACTCTTTGCATCAAGTGAGTACTCCACATCAATAATCAGGCGTTCGCCTTTAATGCGAGATCGTGGGTCATCCACATGCACCAATGTGTTGGGCTTCCATAAGCCATCACGATGACTAAAACCACTCACGGTATAAGTAGCGGGCTGGCTTTCGCCAAAGCGCGCATTGCGCTCACGTTCGCCGTAACGCTTAACGTCTGCCAGTGTCACCGAATCATCAGGGTCTAATACTTTGGTACGTGCCTTGCGGATCACGTTATCAAGCACCACGGCATCGACCTTTACAGCATCATCGCCGGTATTGCCCAGCACAACCTCGCTTTGGCCAACTACCAGATATTTATGAAAGCGATCACGCACGCTATATGTTGCGCTGCCACTCATAATATTTTCACCTAGCACCAACGCGGTCGGTGCCTTTTCTAACCCGGCACGGGTGATCAACAGATTGCCTTCGGCGGTATCAGTGAGGATCACACCGCGCTCGTCTGCGAGGCGTTTCAAAAACTCCATATAGCTTTCGCCGACCTCAATCGTGGCCTTTGCGAATGTTTCGTCAATGCCGGTAACACTGGCGGCTACTTCAACCGTCAGGCCAAACAGGCCGCAGATAATAGTAGCCAGTTGCTTCAGCGTCTGGTTAACCCACGGCGCATGGACGTTAGAGCAATCGATCAGATCGCGTAGTTTGCTACGGCCTTTAATCGATACGCTGTTACTGTTAGCGTCGTAGTTAAAATTAACATCATCCACATAACCACTAATGATTAGTTCATCATCGATCAACAGGTCGAATGCATCGTCCGGTGAGATTGGCCAACCTGTGTCATTGCCTGGCCACTTTTCGGTGAGCGTGACGTCGAAGCTATCCGATATCATCTTCACACTACGGCGGACTTTGAAAGATTTCCAGCCGCTATAGCGCACGCCGTTGATCTTGAGCACCAGGTCAGACATTCAGCACCTCCAGCGGCTCACCACCACGCACAAAACCGGGATGTCGGATTCGGTTCCGCGTCACAATTTCATCGGCTCGGCTGGCATCACCATATAACTGGTACGCAATCACCAAGGCTGGCAGTGTCGCGGCTGGCATGTGGCTGGTGAGCTTCGGCAGTTGCGCACCACGTTCTCGCAGGTCTCGCACCACTGCCGCGCGCAGATCAATCAGAGACGTATAAACACTGTCATCAATCGGCTGTCCGCTCACCACATCCTCTGCCGCTGTGTGGGCATCGATAGCAGTGGCAATCGCATCAGCGTCTGCTAGTGCATCGTCGGTGGTTGCATAACTGCGGCCTGCTGTGGTGATCGCTGCTTCGGTCATCGCGGCACGCTGTACCAGGTGTTGTAACGCTTGCTTGTTTCTTGCCGTCTTTTTCTGGCTGGTGGTAGTGGTTGGTTCAGCAGTCGTTGAACCGGCACTAAACAGGTCTTTATAGATGTTTAAAGCGCGGCCCGGTTCGCCCAGCGTGATGCGGATCTGGTTGATACTACCGACAATCGCACTGGCCATTTCGGCCGGGCTACGAATCAAATCTGACACCGGCCCGGTGACGTTGCCGATGGCATCATCGACCGCACCGAGGGTGGCGTCGACTTCATCGATCACACTCTGCACCGCGTCGGCCGCCTGACCGATCACGTCAAAGTTAGCCGAAAAATCCGCAATGGAATCGGCCAGCGTTTTTTCCGCCTGCTCGCGCACTTTTCTCGGCGTATCCACCGCAGAGGTAGGAAATGCCAGCTCACCACCCACCACACAGGTAAGGGTGAACTCAGCAAGGCCAGCTTTACGGGTGTTTTGCCCAATGCGGGCATCGACTATCGAGACCTGCATCGTCCCGTAAAAAGGGTGCTGTAGCGTGCCTGCACCGGGCTGCTCAATCGCCTCGATCAGCTTGTTGCGATCGATATCGTAGTTGTCTCCAGCCACAAAGACCGTCAAGCGAAATTGGCGTGTTTTACGGCCACTGTCTTCAACATAGGGCAGATCACGCAATGGGTACTCATGCAGCTCGCTTTTGCGGCCAAACTCAAGGTCGTCAGACCGTACTAAAAACAAGGCGTTGCGGAATTTTCCGGCGTAGACGCTCTCGCCATCGATGGTGGTGAGTCGATCTCGCCAGCTCATGGTGATACCCTTATACTCATAACAAGACTGGAGAAGCTAAGATTATGAAAGGCAGCACAATGATTAGGATGGGTAGCTTTTTTTATTTTATCGCTTTCGTTTGCGCTGTTTTTCTGGGTCTCCTTCTCTGGGAAGGCGCCACCCCGAGGTGGGATGCGCAGGCTGGCCAAAAGTATGTTTACAAGACAGCAGGCAAGAATGTAACAATGAGTTATCTTGGCGAAAACGATGGTACGCATGAAATTATCTATTACAATAATAGGCGCATCTCTTTTTTGATCCATTGCAAAAACCCATGCGAGCATGGTGTGGGTTACCAGGTACAAAGTAATGCAGCCACTGACGAAACGGAATTTGCGGTCGAAAAATCGTCGGCCATCTACAACATAATCAGAGATATCAATGCTGGGCATATTGCGCCCCTCGTTGACCCGCCCAACATCGATATGTACTGGATAACAGGCAAAAGCTAAAAACATCATGATAGCGGTACGCTCTGGCTGACTACCGCATCAAGCTCGTCAGTACTCTTAACATTTTTCACCTGATCGCCCTTAACTTCTATTTCAAGCTGGGGGCGCGAACTCTCCATTTTATCCGCCGCACGCTCGATCTTCTCCGCCGACTGGCCAAACAGCGCGATAAACTTATTCCAGTCTTCTATTGCCTGGTATTCAATCGCGCGGCCTTTAATCAGGTTTTCATACGACCACGCGCCTGCATCATAGGCACCCAG
>Ga0316207_10002559_pt1 | contig 18425 bp, 18 predicted proteins | sample 6weekpyrite_MG_FD_204943 | JGI IMG/M metagenome (GOLD analysis project Ga0316207, IMG submission 204943) | Microbial mat bacterial communities from mineral coupon in-situ incubated in ocean water Damariscotta River, Maine, United States -... | ecosystem: Environmental > Aquatic > Marine >...
GCCCGCTAGTATGACGGAATATGATCGATACAAGACTCTCATAAAAGCGGTGAGCAACCTTTAATGTGTCACTGCTTTTCACGACTATGACACTTAATTGTTATTTTTTACTTTGCGTAACGTCGCGTTCGTTGCGGTAAATATTCTTACCAATAATTATCTACATGCTCACTTATCTTCAACATTATATCTGCTAACAAAATAAGGCTTAGAATTAATGCGATCTTTGGTTTGATAAATAAGTTTCTTTCTTGCAGTGCCTGTGTATTACCGGGCAACTTTTTTAATCTGTAAAGAAACATAAAACCTGCAACAATAGACAACGAAATAATAATTACTATATCTACTATCTGAACGGTAATCATTCCTTTTTTCCTACTCACATAACCATAAAAGTGCATAACAGAGGTCAGTACTCTTTTTAAGAACTTTTTTTGACTAAAACAAACCGTCTTCAATCCACCGATAACCTGTCATCCACATAACACCTATTAGACAGGATTAACAATATTTACAGGATGGATTATTAGACAGTCAAGATCACTATCTTGTTAATCATGTAAATCCTGTCTAAAGATTACTTGTTACTGAGTTCAGCTTGCAACTTTGTTTTCTGTTTGAGCAAACCCCAGAACGTTACAAATTCCCACACCATGATCATCGCCCCAATGACCAACATCGTGTAAACAATATTCATATTATTCAGCAGCGGGTGAAAAGCATCACCTTGGGCACCAAAAATTGCATAAAATGCCAGGCCAACCAGTATCGCGCCCGGGGCGCCGAGAATCTGTATCTTCACAATCTTCTTTGTAATGTAGTCCAATTCTTCTTGCTTGTTGGTAAACATATAGCCCCTCCCTAGTTGTTTAGATACAAAACAGGGCTACAAAGTAGCCCCGTGAATACCGTTATTTTTTTACTACCATTATCATTATTCGGCACTCGTCACATATTTTAGAATCTCGACAACCTGGTCAGGTGTTTGTGCCCACGCCATCGCCGAGCCATCCACTTCCTTGAGCGGGTGAATAATATCTTCGTCATGCAAGGTAATGTACGGTTTACCGAGTGCCGCACACATACCTGCATCAAAGGCAGCGTTCCACTGTTTATACTTGTCACCAAAACGAACCACGGCAACATCGCAATTTTCGATATGGGTTTTTGTACGAATTGCGTTGACCTTTGAAGATTTGTGATCACGCCAAAAGTTGTTTGACTCTTCACCGAGCACGTCGCCTGCCGCGTCACTGGCTTCATGATTTGTAACGGCAGATGTAAACGTAACAGGCAAATCATTGGTCTTTGCACCATCCATGATCTGCTGACGCCAGTCCGTGTGGATTTCGCCGGATAAGTAGACTGTCCAGTTTTTCATTGTAAATCTCTTAAATAAAACTATACGTCGAGGTTACTGACAGACAGTGCATTCTGTTCGATGAAGTCACGACGTGGTTCAACCTGGTCACCCATCAGCGTCGTAAACAAATCGTCCGCGGCAACAGCATCTTCGATTTGAACCTGCATGAGCCTGCGTGATTCAGAATCCATCGTGGTTTCCCACAGCTGATCCGGATTCATTTCACCGAGACCTTTATAGCGCTGGAAACTTTGACCGCGCTTGGCTTCTTTCATGAGCCAGTCAATCGCTGCCCGGAAGGAATTAATTTCTGTTTCACGTTCACCACGCTGGATACGTGCGCCTTCCGTTATCAGGCCATCAAGTTGTCTGGAGAGATCGGCAATAGCCTTGTACTCACCCGAGTTAAGGAATTGTTCACCAAACACAACCGTTGTTGTCAGACCATGTTTTGTCACGTCCAGTTTCACACCGAATACGTGATGTTCAGTATCTTCAACAACCGATGCTTCATACTGGCTGCCATCTTCATCATCTGTAAGACGCGCGGCAAGTTCACTTGCCCACTGTGTCATAATGACCTGGTCCTTGATGGCATCTTCATCAAGCGCGTTCATGTAAACCATCTTCACCAGGGCGGCTTCATTAAAGCGCTTGCCGATACGGCGGATCGTTCCCATCGTATTAATATACTGCTGAACCAGTACCTCAAGACCCTGACCTGTGATCGCCGGCGCATCCGCCGAGACATACAACGAGGCTTTATCGAGTGCTTCCTGGATCAGGAACTGGTTCATCTCGATGTCATCTTTGACGTAACGTTCCTGTTTACCTTTCTTGATCTTGTACAACGGTGGCTGCGCGATATACAGGTAACCACGCTCGATCAATTCTGGCATCTGGCGATAGAAGAAGGTCAACAGCAAAGTACGGATATGCGAACCATCAACGTCGGCATCCGTCATGATAATAATGCGGTGGTAACGGGTCTTGTCCGGGTTGTATTCCTCGCGGCCTATTCCGCAACCAAGAGCAGTAATCAGCGTGCCTACCTCAGCGGATGACAACATCTTGTCGAAACGTGCCTTCTCCACATTAAGGATTTTGCCCTTCAGTGGCAAAATTGCCTGGAACTTGCGATCACGACCCTGCTTTGCTGAACCCCCCGCGGAATCACCCTCCACCAGGAACAGTTCAGATAATGCCGGGTCTTTTTCCTGGCAGTCCGCCAGTTTGCCTGGCAGGCCTGCAATATCGAGCGCACCTTTACGACGGGTCATCTCGCGAGCCTTGCGCGCAGCCTCACGGGCGCGAGCTGCTTCAACCATCTTGCTGACAATGGCCTTCGCGTCTGTTGGACGTTCCTGCAGGAACTCCGACAGTTTTTCGTTCATGGTTGATTCAACAATCCCCTTCACCTCGGAAGACACCAGCTTGTCCTTGGTCTGGGAGGAGAATTTCGGGTCTGGCACTTTCACCGACAGCACAGCCGTGAGGCCTTCACGGGCATCGTCACCCGTGGTCGAAACCTTATTTTTCCCTGTAGAATCAATGTATTGGTTCAATGTTCGTGTCAACGAGGAACGGAAACCGGAGAGGTGCGTACCGCCGTCTCGCTGTGGAATATTGTTCGTGAAACAAAAGATATTTTCCTGGTAGGAATCATTCCACTGCATGGCAAGTTCCACGGTGACATCGTCCTGCTCGGTCTGGAAGTAGAATACGTTCTCGTGGAGGGGGGTTTTCTTCCTGTTCAGGTGTTCAACAAACGCCTGGATACCGCCCTGGTATTCAAAGATATCTTCTTTTTCCGTACGCTCATCATGCAGCACAATGCGGACACCGGAATTCAAAAAACTCAATTCTCTCAATCGCTTAGAAAGAATATCATAATGAAACTCAATATTTGAGAACGTCTGCGGGCTCGGTTTGAAACGGATCTCTGTACCGGTCTGATCGGTATCACCAACCTCCGCAAGGGGTGCCTTTGGCTCTCCGTTTACATAATCCTGCTGGTGTACCTTGCCATGACGCTTGATAGTCAAGCGCAATTCATCAGACAAGGCATTTACAACGGAAACACCCACGCCATGCAGACCACCTGATACCTTGTAGGAGTTATCATCGAACTTACCGCCTGCATGCAGCACAGTCATAATGACCTCAGCCGCGGCAACACCCTCTTCTTCATGGATATCGACAGGAATACCACGGCCGTTATCACTGACAGACACCGAATTGTCATTATTAATCACAACACGAATTTCAGAACAATGTCCTGCGAGGGCTTCATCAATCGAATTATCGACGACCTCGAACACCATGTGGTGCAGACCTGTACCGTCATCGGTATCGCCGATATACATCCCTGGGCGTTTACGCACGGCATCAAGACCTTTTAAGACCTTGATATTCGAGGAATCGTAAGTTGTTTCATCCGACATGGGGCATCTCCATTAATGACAAAGCATTATACCACTTCTTGCACTTGTCCGTGTTTCACGTGAAACATCTTTGATTTAGCGGACTGTCTGTGTTCTGCAGGTATTAGATCTGAGCGTATTGCTGTGACAATGAGTTGTGCGCCGGTATCGAGCAGGGCCTGCATAAGATTTAAACAATGTGTTTCATCCAGTTCGGCACTAATATCATCAATGAGCACAGTACCCGCCCTGCCGGATGTTTCGGATACCAAGGCAGCCTGTGCCAAAACAAGCGCACTGACGAGTAATTTCTGCTGTCCGCGAGACAAGCGTTCACGCGCTGGGGCTCCCGCACGTTTGAATATGAGGTCTGCCCGCTGAGGACCGTAGCGGCTATAACCCAACTCCCGATCCTTAAGCCTGTTTTTTGCCAGTATTTCAGCCAGATCCTGCTCCGTATCCCACCCACTGCGGTAATCCATCGTAATATCATCACAGCCAAGCATCTTCTCAATCGATGCCAGCAGGACAGGCTGCAATTTTTCACAATAGGTGGAACGAAACGTATGCAGGTGCCCCGCACTTTCCACCATTTCGAGCTCCCAGTGTTCAAACTGCTGGTTATGCTGGCGTAGAGCGGCATTGCGCTGTTTCATGGCACGCATATAACGTTTCCAGGCATCATAAAACCGATGTTCCACGTGAAACACGCCCCAGTCGAGAAATTTCCTGCGTTGTCCCGGTCCTTGGTCAATCAGGTCGAAACTCTGCTGATTGATCAGCTGAATCGGTAACAGGTGAGCAAGTTCTGCACGGCTCGTGATTGTTTGCCCATCCAGGCGTAACTGGCGTTTACCCTGGGCATAGTGAAAACCAAGACGTTGTGTCCCACCACTGCCGCGCTCAATCTCTGTAAAGACTGTCAGTTCCCTGAGACCTGACTGAATAACGTGGCTCAAACGACTACTTCGAAAAGATCGACCCGTCCCAAGCATATAAAAGGCTTCGAGCAGACTCGTTTTGCCGCTCGCATTTTCGCCGGTAATAATATTAAGACCCGGATGTAGATCCATCCGGGCCTGAGAGATATTTCGAAATTGCTGAAGCTGGATACGCCTGATAGTCATTTAAGCACAGGATATTCAGCCAAAATCGTTATATTTATTCGTAAACACACTCTGTTACTAGAGTCGCATTGGCATAACAACGTACTTACACTCTGCGACCTGCTCACCAACAGCAGTGATCAGGCAACTACTGTTCGCATCACTCATTGCGATCTGGACTTTGTCAGTTTCTATCGCGTTCAATGCATCAAGCAGGTAAGTGACGTTAAAACCAATCTCGAGGCCATCAAAATCAAATTCGACCTCAATCTGTTCTTCTGCCTCTTCCTGCTCGGGATTATTCGCAATAATCCGAACGGTATTGTTTTCCATCAAAAGGCGAATTCCACGGTATTTTTCATTCGAAAGAATCGATGCACGTGTCAGTGCCTGGCTTAATTCTGCGCGGTTAACAACCAGTAATTTGTTGCTCGATTGTGGCAGAACCCTTTGATAATCCGGGAATTTTCCGTCGATCAGTTTTGATGTGAATATAAGCTGATCCAGTTTGATCCGGATATGGTTATTACCAACTTCAAGGGTGACATCACCTGCCTCACTTTCCAGTAAACGTGCAAGTTCAGTCACACCTTTACGTGGCAGAATAATCTGTTGAGTATCACCTTCAGGCAAACTTGCAGATGTTTCACACATGGCAAGACGGTGTCCGTCAGTTGCGACACTGCGCAGAGTGCCATTGTCCATCTCAAACATGAGGCCGTTCAGGTAATAACGGACATCCTGTTGGGCCATTGCAAACTGGGTATGATCAATCAGTGACTTCAAACTGGCCTGGGCAATAGTAAATTCACGGCTATCCACAGGAACATCGATACTTGGAAAATCCTCTGCCGGCAGCGTAGATAGTGTGTACCGGCTTCGTCCAGCTTTAAGGATCGCACGTTCACCCTCTACCGTGACATTAATGACAACGTCATCCGGCAAGGTGCGACAAATATCCATAAATTTGCGCGCCGGTACAGTTACTTCACCTGCAGTGCCTTTGTCCACAGTTGTAGTGGCAATCATCTCGACTTCGAGATCAGTGGCCGTCAATCTGAGTTGTTCACCATCAAACACAATCAGTACATGTGAAAGGATAGGTAAGGTCTGTCTCCGTTCAACGACACTGCAAATTGTCTGCAAAGGTTTGAGTAAAGCTTCGCGCTGGATCGTGAAGTTCATATAATTAATCCTGATATATATTTATACTAATTGTTATTATTAGTCTTACAAATATCTGTGTATAACACAGTTAATTTATTATAATTCAATAAGTTAACCAATTATTAACCCTGTGTATAACTGCCATATATGAACATTTATCCTGTTGACGGTCTGTGGATAAAAAACCCCTAAAAGTTATCCACATCGCTGTCCACAAGTGTTCCACATTATGTTGACAGAGTTCTTAACAAATTCGCATAGTCCTCGTGAATCCGTGCATCGGATTCTTTTAATTCTTTAACTTTCCTGCACGCATGCAAGACCGTCGTGTGATCGCGACCCCCGAAGGCATCACCGATTTCGGGCAGACTATGTGTTGTCAGTTCTTTGGCCAGGGCCATAGCAAGCTGACGTGGCCGTGTAATCGAACGGTTGCGACGTTTCGAATGCAGGTCTGCAACACGTATTTTGTAATATTCTGCAACGGTCTTTTGAATATTATCTATGCTGACGAGCTTTTCTTGCAAGGCAAGCAGGTCTTTTAATGACTCCTTGGCAAACTCGAGCGTTATCGGACGGCCGGTAAAGTGGGCGTTCGCGATGACGCGGCGTAGTGCCCCCTCCAGTTCACGCACATTTGAATAGATGCGTTTGGCGATAAAAAACGCCACTTCTCGTGGCAGATCGACCTGAACAAGTGATGCCTTGTTCATCAGGATCGCGGCACGTGTCTCCAGTTCGGGAGGTTCAATCGCGACGGTCAAACCCCAGCCGAAGCGCGATTTAAGCCGATCCTCAAGACCATCAATCTCCTTTGGATAACGATCACAGGTCATGATGACCTGTTGCTGACGTTCAAGTAAGGTATTGAAAGTATGGAAGAACTCTTCCTGTGAGCGGCCCTTTCCTGCAAAAAACTGGATATCATCAATGAGTAAAGCGTCAACAGAACGGTAATAACGTTTGAAGTCATTAATCTGGTTATGTTGCAGTGCCTTGACCATATCGGCGACAAAACGCTCCGAATGCAGGTAAACGACATGCGCATGCGGGTTCTTGGCCAGGATCAGGTTACCGACGGCATGCATAAGGTGGGTTTTACCCAGTCCGACGCCCCCGTAGATCAATAAAGGGTTATAGGCAGCACCAGAGTTTTCACCGACCTGCACAGAGGCGGCCCGTGCGAGCTGGTTCGATTTACCTTCAACGAAGCTGTCGAAGGTAAATGTCTTGTTCAGGGAGCTGAAGTGTTTCGGGACGGGTGTTTTATCCATTTGCGGGCGAACACGATTATCGTGTGCCGGCGCACTGGCAGGTGCAGGCGAGCTCGGCTCTTGACTTGGTGCAGAAACCTGGCGGCTGCCAATCTCAAGCTGGATTGCAGGGGCATTACTTTTAGCAAGTCCATGAATAACTTCAGTTATTTTTTCAATAAACTGTTCATTCACCCAGTCCAGTACAAACCGGTTCGGGGCAAGCAGGCGCAGGCGTTCAGGTTCCTCTTCAGCATGGAGGGGGCGGATCCAGGTATTGAATTGCTCGGCAGTGAGCTCACCTTCGAGGTGATTTAGACAGGTTTGCCAAAGTGAAGCTGACACCGCTTTATTATTCTCCGAGATGCTAGTGTGAAACGGCCAATGAGCAGGCAAGTGTACCGCCGCGACAAAAAGTTATCCACAACTGTATTAATGACTGATTTGTCGTAATAAATGTTGATTTTGATCACGATCCCGAGTAAATTGTGCCGCCTTTCCGCCCGTACCTCGAGTAAGGCGGTATTTTAAACAGATTTATAGATAGCAGGCATCGTCATGAAAAGACCATTTCAGCCAAGTGTTTTAAAGCGTAAGCGTAACCACGGTTTCCGTGCCCGCATGGCCACGAAGAACGGACGCAAGATCATCAATGCTCGTCGCGCCAAAGGCCGCGCCAAGCTGAGCGCCTGATTAAAGCAGCTGCTTGCTATGAAATATAGCAAGCGGCATGTTTTTACATGACAGATCCTTACGGTCGTGAGTGAATTCAGTTTCAATCGTAGCGTCAGGATCCTCCGCCCTGCGGACTTTCAGCGCGTCTTTGCTGATCCACTCAAGTCCGGAAATTCAGAGTTTACAGTCTTGGCAACCGCCAATGGTTTACCGCATGCAAGGCTTGGACTGGCTATTGCAAAAAAACGCGTGCGTCTTGCTGTTGATCGTAATCGCATTAAGCGCCACGTGCGTGAAAGTTTTCGTCATCACCAGGCTGAATTACCTGCACTGGACATCGTTGTTATGGCCAGGAACGGTGTAGAAAAAAGAACTAACGAAAAGCTTGTTGTGTCATTGGATAAACACTGGCAGAGTCTCATTAAAAAATGCGCAAGCTCCTCCTGACATTAATAAAGGGTTACCAGGTCGTACTCAGTCCGATCATGGGCAATAGCTGTCGGTTTTACCCGACCTGCTCATGCTACGCGCATACGGCGATTGACCGTTATGGTCCGATCCGCGGTATGTATATGGCAACCCGCCGCATATTACGATGTCATCCGTGGCACCCGGGTGGAATGGACCCGGTGCCTGAATTAAAGAATGAAATAAAGAAGAAGTAACATGGATACGATTCGCACAATGTTGTTTGCCGCCCTGGCCCTGGTGTTGTTCATGATGTGGCAGGCATGGGAAAAAGATTACGGCACGGTTGCGCAGGTACCTGCGCCAACATCGACAACCGCGCAGCCTGCTACCCCGGGCGCAGCGGATATTCCATCCGCGCCAGCAATTTCCAGCGATGCACCCGCGATAACGCCAGCCATTCCATCCTCGGCGCCAAAAGGACAACGCATCAAGGTCAGCACCGATGTCTATGATATCGAGATCGATACGCGCGGTGGTGATATCGTCAAGGCCAAATTACCTAACTACCCACTCGGTGTTGAGCCCGGTGCTGAAGCGTTCACCTTGATGAATGATGGTGATCCGTTCCTGTTTATTGCCCAGAGTGGATTGTTGGCCAAAGGCAGTCCCGATCATACGACGACATACGCGACACAAAAAACCGAGTACACACTTGCCGAAGGTGATGACAGCCTCAAGGTGGTATTGAGTTGGCAGGGTGCCAACGGTCTGTCGGTGAACAAGATCTACACCTTCCACCGGGATCGTTACGATATCAATCTGGATTACCAGGTGACTAATCGCACTGCTGCAAACTGGCAGGGCAGTGTCTATCGTCAGTTCAAGCGTACCGAGAATACTGGCGTCGATGAGTCCAGTTTTATATATACGTACACTGGCGGTGTTGTTTCAAATTCAGAAGAGCCATACGAAAAGATCGACTACGATGATATGCGCGACCAGAATCTCAAGCAGGACATGACAGGTGGTTGGACTGCGATGATTCAGCACTATTTCCTTGGTGCATGGATTGCGGGTGACAACGAAGCAAATCATGTCTACTCGAAAGTAAGCGATGGTAACAAGTTCGTCCTCGGTATGGTGACACCGGCTCAGACTGTGGCGTCTGGTGAGAGCAAGACCATTTCGACACGCATGTTTGTCGGTCCGAAGTTACAGGAAAAACTTGAAGCGGTAGCACCTAACCTGGAGCTGACCGTTGATTTTGGGTGGTTAACGATTATATCCAAGCCACTTTTCTGGTTGCTTCAATGGTTCTATGACCTGATTGGCAACTGGGGCTGGGCGATTATCGCCGTGACCGTTGTCATCAAGCTCGTGTTCTACAAGTTGTCTGAAACCAGTTACCGTTCAATGGCGAAGTTACGCGAAGTCCATCCACGCCTGCAGGCCCTGAAGGAGCGTTACGGTGACGATCGCCAGGGTATGCAGCAGGCGATGATGAAGATTTACCAGAAGGAAAAGATTAACCCGCTTGGTGGCTGTCTACCGATCCTGATCCAGATCCCGGTCTTTATCGCCCTGTACTGGGTGTTGCTCGAAAGTGTCGAGCTGCGTCAGGCCTCGTTTATTCTTTGGTTGGATGACCTGTCGAATGCCGATCCATATTTCGTGTTGCCTCTGCTCATGGGTGCGACAATGATCCTGCAGCAGCGTCTCAACCCGTCACCGCTTGACCCGGTCCAGCAGAAGGTCATGATGATGTTGCCGATCGTGTTTACAGTTTTCTTTGCCTTCTTCCCGGCAGGTCTCGTGTTGTACTGGGTGGCCAATAACATCCTGTCGATTACGCAACAGTGGGTGATTACGAAACGCGTTGCCGCTGGTAAATAGCTACCCGGTTACCCGTACGGGAAGTTTTAACAGGAAACATCCATGAACAACGACACCATCGCTGCCCTTGCTACACCTCCGGGTCGCGGTGGGGTTGGTGTCGTACGTGTCTCGGGTGATCGTGTTCAGGCGATTGCCGAGGCGATTCTGGGCAGTTGTCCTGCTCCGCGCAAAGCCGTCTTGAAACAATTCCGCGACGCCGACGGTAACAGCATCGACAGCGGTCTCACGTTGTTCTTTCCAGGTCCGAATTCCTTTACCGGTGAAGATGTCCTTGAACTGCAGGGCCATGGTGGTCGTGTCGTTATGGACATGTTACTGCAACGTCTGTTTGAACTCGGTGCCCGTCCGGCGCGTGCAGGTGAATTTTCCGAACGTGCATTTTTAAATGACAAGCTCGACCTGGCCCAGGCCGAGGCGATTGCTGACCTGATTGACAGTGGCAGTAGCGAAGCTGCGCGCGCTGCGTTGCGTTCTCTGCAAGGGGAGTTTTCAAAACGTGTGCATGCGCTGGCCGAACGTATGTTGTACCTGCGCATGTATGTCGAGGCCGCGATAGATTTTCCTGAAGAAGAAATCGATTTTCTTGCCGATGAAAAACTGCAGCGGTTAATCGATGAGCTGCAGCAGTCGATGCAGACACTGTTGAGTGAGACCGAGCAGGGTTGCGTGCTGCGTGAAGGACTCGTGCTCGTTATTGCGGGCTTACCCAATGCAGGCAAGTCGAGTCTTTTGAATGCCCTGGCCGGGCGAGATACCGCAATCGTGACAGACATCCCGGGTACAACACGCGACGTGTTGCGTGAACAGATTCAGCTAAACGGTCTGCCGCTGGAAATTATCGACACGGCTGGCTTGCGTGACAGCGATGACAGTATTGAACAGGAAGGTGTGAAACGCGCCTGGCGCGAGATTGAACGCGCCGATCGTTTGTTGTTCGTTGTGGATGAAACTCAGGGCATGGACGCGGCAACGACTGAACTGCTTAATAGTATGCCCGGCGAACTGCCGCGTACAGTTGTACACAACAAGATCGACCTCGCCGGTCGCGATACAGGCATTGAAACGGATGACGATGAAAGCCGCGTCTATGTCTCGGCAAAGACAGGCACAGGCATGAAAGCACTGAGTCAGCACCTGCAGGATTGCGCCGGTTATCGCGAAGCAGGTAGTGACAGTTTCAGTGCACGGCGGCGACACCTCGAGGCCTTGCGCCGCGCCGCCGAGTGGGTCGACAAAGCAGTCGATGCACTAAACGTAAACCATGCGGGTGAACTCGTTGCCGAAGATCTACGTATTGCACACCAGGAGTTGGGTATTATTACCGGTGAAGTGAGCAGTGACGATCTGCTTGGCGAGATTTTCAGTAGTTTTTGTATAGGAAAATAATCTGTATTCAATCGGCAGCCTGCGCAGTGTGATCTACACTTGCAGTCACGAACAGGATTTATTGCACAATGCACGCACAACATACATTTGACGTTATTGTGATCGGTGGCGGCCATGCCGGTACCGAGGCTGCGCTTGCCTCGGCACGCAGTGGTGCGAATACGTTACTGCTGACGCATAACATCGACACGCTTGGCCAGATGAGTTGTAACCCGGCCATCGGTGGTATTGGCAAGGGTCACCTGGTCAAAGAAGTCGATGCACTCGGGGGCATCATGGCGCGTGCGATTGACCAGGCCGGGATCCAGTTCCGCATCCTCAATGCGCGCAAGGGGCCGGCAGTACGCGCGACCCGTGCCCAGGCTGACCGCGTGCTCTACAAGCAGGCCATCCGCCACGTGCTGGAGAACCAGCCGAATCTGAGCATTTTCCAACAGGCCGTTGATGATCTGATCATGGACGGCGATCGTGTTGCCGGTGTTATCACCCAGATGGGTCTGAAATTTACGGCACGTGCCGTGGTGTTGACCGTGGGGACCTTCCTGGGCGGTCGCATCCATATTGGCGAGGCGAACTACCAGGGCGGTCGGGCTGGTGATCCGCCGGCGAATGCCCTGTCGGTACGTCTGCGTGAACTGCCATTCCGGGTTGAACGCCTCAAGACAGGTACCCCACCCCGCATCGATGGCCGCACAATTGATTACGCGGGGCTTGAAGAACAACCCGGAGATACACCGACCCCGGTGTTTTCCTTCCTTGGGTCGACGGCCGAGCACCCGCAGCAGGTGTCTTGCCACATTACCTACACGAGTGAGCAGACCCATGACCTGATCCGCAATGGTCTGGATCGGTCACCCATGTACACGGGTGTTATCGAAGGGGTCGGGCCGCGTTATTGCCCGTCGATTGAAGACAAGGTTGTGCGCTTCGCCGACAAGGCCTCGCACCAGATCTTTATCGAGCCGGAAGGGCTGCAAACCCACGAGGTTTACCCGAACGGGATCTCGACCAGCCTGCCCTACGATGTGCAGGAGGCCTTTGTCCGCTCAATCCAGGGCTTTGAAAATGCGCACATTACCCGCCCCGGCTATGCGATTGAGTACGATTACTTCGATCCGCGTGACCTGAAGGTCTCGCTCGAAACAAAACATGTTCATGGCCTGTTCTTTGCCGGACAGATCAACGGTACGACCGGTTACGAAGAAGCGGCTGCGCAGGGACTCGTGGCGGGGCTGAATGCCGCGCGGCAGGTGCGTGATGAAGAGGCCTGGTCACCACGCCGCGATGAGGCCTACATTGGTGTGCTCATCGATGACCTGATTACCTGTGGTACCAAAGAGCCGTACCGGATGTTCACAAGCCGTGCCGAGTACCGCCTGATGCTGCGCGAAGACAATGCCGATCTGCGCCTGACCGAGCAGGGTCGTGAGCTGGGGCTGGTCGATGATGAACGCTGGCAACGTTTCAATGACTATCGCGATGCGGTTGAATCAGAGCAGCAACGGTTGCAAGGCTGTCTTGTGCAGCCGGGAGCAGTGAGCGAAGCAGATGCTGAGCGGGTGTTTGGTCAGCCGCTTGCGCGCGAGGCGCGCGCGATTGAGCTGTTGCGTCGCCCGGATGTGGACTACCAGGCCCTGACTGGTCTGCCGGTAGTGGGTACGGGGCCTGAAGATCTACGGGTTGTGGAACAGGTCGCTGTACAGGCCAAGTATTCAGGGTATATTGATCGTCAGCACGATGAGATTGCCCGCCTGCAGAAAAATGAGGCGAAGCGCCTGCCCGAGGACATTGATTACGCCAATGTTCAGGGCCTGTCTGCAGAAGTCAGGCAGAAATTTACAGATACACGTCCTGAAACAATTGCCCAGGCAGCACGGATCCCGGGCGTAACACCAGCGGCTATCTCGTTATTGCTTGTGCACCTGAAAAAAACGCGCCTAAGGGCAATATCACGACAATCAAATACTGTCATTCCGGGCGGAACTTAGTGGAGACCCGGAATCCATATAACAATTTATATAATGTCTGGATTCCCGCTTTCGCGGAAATGACGGAAATGTCGCTCGCTGATTTATAGGTTAATATTTATTCAAGATAACGTGTGCAACATTTGATGTAGATTGAGGTCGTAGTTTTATACCTACAATATTGAGAAATATTGATAAGTATTCGAAATAATTATTAAAACAAGGAGCTCCATGATGACACGTACCATTATTGCGGCTGTATTGCTCAGCCTCGCTACTCTCGTGAACGCCGGTGACGGCATGATTACCAAATCGAGCAAGTTCAGTGTGAAAGAGACCCTGGATCGCCTCGAGAATGTGTTGACGAAAAAAGGCATTACTATCGTTAAGCGCTGGAGCCACGGTGCTCGTGCTAACGGCGTTAACATCCCGCTGCGTCCGACAGAACTGCTGTTGTTCGGAAACCCGAAGCTGGGCTCACACATGTTTACTGCCAATCAGACAGCCGGTATCGACCTGCCCATGAAGGCACTGGCCTGGGAAGATGAAAAAGGCCGCGTCTGGTTGACCTACAATGACCCACAGTACATCGCCGATCGCCACAAGATTGATAACCGGCCGAAGATCGTGAAGAAAATGACCGGTGCGCTGAACAAGCTAACGAATGTTGCCACGGGTAACGTTCCACCGAAGTAAACACACACTAACAGGACAAAGAGTATGTCGTCGGCCAGCGTGCCAGCAGAACAACTGGCAAAAACACTGGCAGCGAGTTTGCAGCGATCTGGTTGTGAGCTGACCGATGACATACAGTCCTCGTTACTTGCCTATATCCACCTGCTCGATAAGTGGAACAAGACCTATAACCTGACCGCGGTGCGTGACATCCGCCAGATGGTTCCTCAGCACCTGCTCGATTCGCTCAGCATCAACCGCTACTTACAGGGTGAACGCATCCTTGATGTCGGCACCGGCGCCGGTCTGCCCGGTATTCCGTTGGCACTGGCCAACCCGGACAAACAGTTCGTCTTGCTCGACAGTGCCTTGAAACGAACCCGTTTTGTGACACAGGCCGTTGGTGAACTCGGTGTGACGAACGTGACCGTTGTGCAGAGTCGCATCGAGGATTACGCTCCTGAAAAGGGTTTTGACACGATTGTGTCGCGTGCCTTTACGGCGATGAAGGATTTTGTCAGCGCCACGGCGCGTCTATGTAACCCGGGCGGTCAGTTGCTGGCGATGAAAGGGCGCTTCCCGACTCAGGAAATCAATGACTTGCCGGGTAACTGGCAGGCGCAGACTGAATCGCTCGAGGTCCCAGGTATCGATGCCGAGCGACATATTGTGATTTTATCCAGCAAATAAGCACAAAGATCATCTTGCAAGTTTGGCGCGGAGGGCGGAAACTAGTCGGCCCGATAAAACCAGACCGGCTCAAACCCGGCGGATAACGGGATAAGTAATACGACGTAAAGATAAAATAGTTAAAGAGTGTTCATAAAACACCATGGCTCGAATATTCGCAATTACCAATCAGAAAGGCGGAGTTGGCAAGACCACCACGTGCGTTAACCTGGCGGCTTCACTTGCCGCGACAAAACGCCGTGTCCTGTTGCTCGACCTTGATCCACAGGGCAATGCCACGATGGGCAGCGGTGTCGATAAACACGACGTCGAGAATTCCATTTGTGACGTGCTGCTGGGTGAAGCGAGTATCGCCGAGACACGCGTTAACACCGAAACAGAAAACCTTGCGGTGGTACCGGGTAACAGTGACCTGACTGCAGCCGAGGTTGCACTTATGAATGTCGAGGGTCGTGAGCATCGTCTGCGTGATGCACTGGCCCTGGTCGAAGCTGACTATGATTACATCCTGATTGATTGCCCGCCTTCGCTGAACATGTTGACCCTGAATGCGTTGACCGCTGCAGAAGGTGTCATTATTCCGATGCAATGTGAATATTATGCACTGGAAGGCCTGTCAGCCCTGATTGAAACAATTGGCCAGCTACGTGCGAGCGTCAACCCACGGCTTGAGATTGAAGGCCTGTTGCGCACGATGTTTGATCCGCGCAACCGCCTTGCCAATGATGTATCAAACCAGTTGACGACACACTTTGGTGACAAGGTCTATCGGACCCTGATACCACGCAATATCCGTCTTGCCGAAGCACCGAGCCATGGAATGCCGGTCATTACATACGATAAATCTTCACGCGGTGCTGTGGCCTACCTGGCACTGGCCGGTGAGATCCTGCGTCGTGAAGAACAACAGCAAGCTGCTGCCGAAGCTGAAGCTCAGCAGACAGCATGATCCGGGAACAATAAAGAACCATGGCAGCAAAGAAACGAGGACTGGGCCGCGGCCTGGATGCACTACTCGGTGGCGCAGTCACCCCTGTCGCAGCAGGTGAATTACCCCCTGACAGTGAGTTAAGAAATCTTGCCGTCGACTTGATGCAGCGCGGTAAATACCAGCCGCGTATCGACATGCGCAATGACAGCCTGCAGGAACTGGCCGATTCGATCCGCGCCCAGGGTGTGGTGCAGCCGATCGTCGTGCGTCCAATCGGGGACGGTAAATACGAGATAATTGCCGGTGAACGGCGCTGGCGTGCGAGCCAGATTGCCGGTCTGCACGAAGTGCCCGTTGTCGTGCGCGATGTGCCGGATTCAGCGGCGGTTGCCATTGCGCTGATTGAGAATATCCAGCGTGAAAACCTCAACCCGATTGAAGAGGCACGTGCCCTGCAGCGTTTGCTGGACGAATTTGACATGACCCATCAGCAGGCAGCCGAGGCGGTTGGTCGTTCGCGCGCTGCGGTATCAAATCTACTGCGTTTACAAGAGCTTAATGAAGATGTGCAGCACATGTTGGTGCATGGTGACCTGGAAATGGGTCATGGCCGTGCGCTATTGGGCTTGCGCGGTACGGCACAATCCGCGGCGGCGAAGAAGGTTGCGAAAAAGGGCCTGTCGGTACGTGAGACTGAACAACTCGTACGTCGCGAAACGGAAAGTGAAAAGCGGGCCAAGCCGAAAACGACCCATCTCGATCCGGATATTCGCCGCTTCCAGGATGATTTATCAGAAAAACTCGGCGCGAAGGTGCAAATACAGCATTCTGCACGGGGAAAAGGTAAACTCATCATCCAATATAACAGCCTCGATGAGCTCGATGGGATCCTTGGCCATATCAAATAGTTGTAGGATCGATGCTGGCTTGTGTGAGTACCCAAGTTCATTAGTAGACTAATAATATAGCGTATTTATATGCCTATCATTGACCCTGTCTGGCTAGATCTATATACTTCGCGCCCGTGCTTGAGGACTGTTCGCTTGTCATTTCAGTCGGCACACTACGACAGCTGTAGAACAGACTGCAGACTGTAGAAGGCACGGACTGAAGAAGCCGTGACTATGCGCAGACAACTAATTTTCATAGGGATTTTTGTTGGACTGGCTGCAGGCACAGCCTTCTACCTCGGTGCAACGCAAGATTTACTGGCGGCACTGTTTGGTGGTGGTATCACATTGAACAACGTGTTACTGCAACAGTGGCACCTGCGAAAGGCAAAACGCCAGGCGCGGGCCGATGCAGGGCACAATTTGCGCATCATGATGAGCTGCGCATTACAGAGATTTATTGCAACAGTTGTGTTGTTTGCACTCGGAATGGGTGCCTTGCAGCTGCCCCCACTGGCCTTGCTGGCCGGATTTGGCGCGGCGCTGGTAGCACAATATGTTGGCGACCCGAATTTTAAAACTTTGAGAACGTGAGATCATGGCTGGAGAAACATCAACCGGTTATATCAAGCACCACTTGCAGAACCTGACGTACGGTCAAAACCCGACCACAGGTAACTGGGAGTTTGCACAATCAGCAGCTGAAGCCAAGGCAATGGGCTTCTGGGCAGTTCATGTCGACACGCTGTTCTGGTCAATGGCACTAGGTGTTTTATTCCTATTCTTTTTCCACAAGGTGGCCAGGCGTGCAACTGCCGGTATCCCCACTGGTTTGCAGAACTTTGCCGAATGGATCGTAGAGTTTATTGATACGAGTGTCCGCGGCTCTTTCAGTGGCAAGAACGACCTCGTCGCGCCACTGGCGTTAACAATATTCATCTGGGTCTTCCTGATGAACTTCATGGATCTGATCCCGGTTGACCTTATCCCGTGGTTGACCCATGCAGCAGGTGTTGAGTTTATGAAGGTGGTACCAACCACCGATCCAAACGCGACGTTTGGTATGGCTATCGGTGTTTTCCTGCTAACCATTTATTACACCATCAAGAACAAAGGTGTCGGTGGCTTCGTTGCAGAACTGACCCTGCACCCGTTCGAATCGAAGAACATGGGTATGAAGATTATCCTGATACCGGTTAACTTCTTCCTTGAGTTTGTTTCATTGATTGCCAAGCCCGTTTCATTGGCACTGCGTCTGTTCGGTAATATGTACGCAGGTGAAATGATCTTTATCCTGATTGCGATCATGTTGCAGGCAGGATTGGTTCTGGGTGCATTCGGTGGTCTTTTGCAGCTTGGTTGGGCGATTTTCCATATCCTCGTTATTACGCTGCAAGCGTTCATCTTCATGACGCTGACCATCGTATATATGGATATGGCACACGCCGAACATTAATTCAGATTTAACAACTTTTATTTATTAACTTTTACTTTATTTAGAAAGAACAGGAGATAATCATGGAATCAGCACTGCTTTATATCGCCGGCGCATTAATGATGGGTCTGGGCGCACTGGGTGCCGCTGTAGGTAT
>Ga0316207_10002560_pt1 | contig 18412 bp, 15 predicted proteins | sample 6weekpyrite_MG_FD_204943 | JGI IMG/M metagenome (GOLD analysis project Ga0316207, IMG submission 204943) | Microbial mat bacterial communities from mineral coupon in-situ incubated in ocean water Damariscotta River, Maine, United States -... | ecosystem: Environmental > Aquatic > Marine >...
ATGAATTCTTCAATATCGGGGTGGTCAATATCAACAACAACCATTTTAGCAGCACGACGTGTTGTACCACCTGATTTTATTGCACCTGCAGCACGGTCCCCGATTTTTAGAAAGCTCATTAAGCCAGAGGACTGGCCGCCGCCAGAAAGTGACTCGCCGCTGCCTCGAATATTGGAAAAGTTAGATCCAGTGCCTGAACCATACTTAAATAAACGGGCCTCACGGGTCCATAAGTCCATGATGCCACCCTCGCTAACGAGATCGTCAGCTACTGACTGAATAAAACAGGCATGGGGTTGTGGGTGCTCGTAAGCACTTTTTGATTTAACAAGTTTACCCGTTTCAAAATCAACATAATGGTGACCTTGGGCTGGGCCATCAATACCGTAAGCCCAGTGTAAGCCAGTGTTGAACCATTGAGGGCTGTTCGGCGCACACATCTGGTTCGCCAACATAAAGCGCATTTCATCAAAAAAAGTGCGGGCATCGGATTCGGTGTCAAAATAGCCACCTTTCCAGCCCCAATAAGTCCATGTCCCGGCTAGTCGATCAAAAACCTGTTTTGCACTTTGTTCTGACCCATAGCGCTTGTCCTCAGGCATTGAATCTAATGCGTCCTGATCCGCTTCCTTGCGCCACAACCAGCTTGGAACATCGTCTTCTTGTACGGGTTTCAGGGCTTGTGGTACGCCAGCTTTGCGGAAGTATTTCTGGGCAATGATATCTGTGGCCACTTGACTCCAGCTTGTGGGGATTTCCACATCAGCCATATGAAAAACGATCGACCCATCGGGGTTTCTAATTTCACTTACTGCTGTTCGCCATTCATTAGCGCTATATGGACAGGTTTCCTGGCCGGTAAAATGGCGGTCTATACGCATAAGTTCCCCCTTGGAATCTCTCAGTTTTATTATCAATGAAAAGGGTTGCACATCTGTGCGTGTGTGACTTTGCCCAAAGTCAAATTACCCATTCCAAATTTTAGTACAAACGTCTACATCTTGTGTCGCCCCCGACCAAGCAAGCTAAGTCTAGGGGTGCTTGACGCAGTCCGACAAGAGAAAAGTTCAATATTATGTGATTGACACCTAAGATCATCGGGGTAATTGAGGATCGACTCATGAAACATCAACGAGTCGGTATTCTTGCCACAATTTTTCCTTAAATTACCCGTAACAAGAATATTGTAACGGTTAGGAAGTTAAGCTTTGAAGAATCGAATTGTTGTTCTAAATTTGAACGAATTATGAAGCTGCGTCTTTCACTTGCTTGGTAAACATGCTAAGTGGGCGCAAATCCACAATAAATGCACGGATAAAGCAATGGCATCCTTGATTAAAAATTTCTTTGGCTCTCCCATCTTTACTTGGTGGAACACACCAACTTTTGGAACGCGGCTTTTTACAAGCCGTAAAGGTAAAAAAGTAGGGACTGACGATCAGGGGAATGAATATTATCAGGAAAAGAACGGTCATCGCCGCTGGGTGATATATAAAAATGGCCCGGTAGAAGCCTCTCGTGTACCTGCTGAATGGCATGGCTGGCTCCATTATACAGTGGATGCCTTGCCCTCTGAGCAAAAAGTTTCAGTTAAAGATTGGGAAAAAGGCCATCAGGAAAACCTGACTGGATCAGATGCTGCCTATATGCCTGTTGCACCTCGGAAATCTGAGCCTGAGTATGAGGCGTGGCGCCCGTAATTTGGCGGGCAGGGAGCAAGTATGTCGAGTAATTTAGTCGAATCTATTATCGGGGCCGTTGTACTATTGGTCGCGGGCTGGTTTTTGGTGTTTGCGTATGAACGCACTGATGTTGCAAATGTAGATGGGTACACACTACAGGCACGCTTTGACCGGATAGACGGCTTGATTGTTGGCAGTGACGTTCGTGTTGCTGGTATAAAGGTTGGTACAATTTTGGAGAATGAGCTGGACGGCGCATCTTTTCAAGCGATCGTGAAGTTCTCCGTTGCCTCAAATATTGAGCTACCAATTGATACCGCTGCGGCAATTTCCTCAGAAAGCTTGCTTGGTGGAGTTTATTTAACGTTATTACCTGGTGGTGATGATGAAACTTTAGTGGACGGTGATGAAATTGAGGAAACTCAGGATGCTGTTGATTTGCTGGGGCTGATTGGAAAATTCACCTCTGGTGGCGACAATGAAGGTAAGTAATTACTTAATACCCTCCTTTATTTTTATAGCACTTTCATTGCATACAGCGTCTTATGCTCAGGAAATTGAAGTGCCCTCTATTGAGGATGCCGTGCCTCAAAACCGCGTCGTTTTGCGTGCGCTCGATAAAATTACGGCACGCATTACTGAATTTGAGCTGGAAATTGGTGAGGAACTGCGTTTCGGAACGTTATCCCTAGTCGCTCGATATTGCCGGACAAGGCCGCCAATTGAACCACCAGAAACATTCGTTTTTCTTGAAATTGATGATCTCAAGCGTGGTGGTTTGCGAGAGCGTGTTTTCGAAGGTTGGATGGTTGCATCGAGCCCGGCACTGAATGCTCTGGAACACCCAGTTTATGATGTTTGGGTTATTAATTGTAAAATGGTAGACCCGCCAGTTAATGGGTTTAACTGATTAAAGTTAACTCGTTGCGCTTGCAGAGCATCCTGTAAACGTGCGTGATACTCTTCTCGGTGGATTTCAATGGCCCCAAACTGTTTTAAATGCTCGGTGATAAATTGAGTATCTAAAAGCCAGTAACCGCCCACCTTTAAACGTGCCACGAGATATACCAAGGCAACTTTGCTGGCATCAGTCATTGTACTGAACATGCTTTCACCAAAAAATGCCCCAGCGATTGAAACCCCGTACAAGCCACCAACAAGTTGGTTATTGTCCCATACTTCTACGGAGTGCCCGAAACCGCGTTCAAAAAGATCAGTATAAAGTGTTTCAATACGTTCGCTGATCCAGGTGGTTTCGCGTCCTCGTGCAGGTTTGGCACACGCATTTACGACTTGCTGGAAAGCCTTGTCTACAGTGACTGTAAACCTTTCCTGACGAACACGTTTCGCTAGTGACCGGGGAATATGAAATTGATCAAGCGGGATAATCCCGCGCTCTTCAGGGTCAACCCAGAAAAGCTCGTTGTCGTCGCGGCCTTCTGACATAGGAAAGATGCCTGAACAGTAGGCTTGCAGCAATAAATTCGGGGTTATGACGTCGTGTGGCATAACCCCAAACTACACCTGTTATGCGTTTTTTTCTTCAAGAAATTTTTCCAACCAGTGGATATCATAATCACCTGATTGAAATTCCTCATCGTCCATCAATTCCTGATGAAGTGGTATTGTTGTGGTAATGCCGTCAATCACGAATTCGTCGAGTGAGCGACGTAAACGTAGAAGGCAGCCTTCCCGCGTATAACCAGATACAATAAGCTTAGCGACCATGCTGTCATAGTATGGCGGGATTTTGTAGCCAGTATAAACGGCACTGTCGCAGCGTACATTCAAACCACCCGGGGGGTGATACTGCGTTACAGTTCCCGGGCTAGGCATAAAGTTAAATGGGTGCTCAGCATTAATTCGGCATTCAATAGCATGCCCAAAGAAACGTACCATATCCTGTGTATAGGAAAGCTTTTCGCCTGCCGCAACGCGGATTTGTTCCCGAACAATATCAATGCCGGTTATCATTTCAGTTACAGGGTGCTCAACCTGTACGCGGGTGTTCATTTCAATGAAATAAAACTCACCATTTTCATACAAAAACTCAATCGTACCTGCACCACAATAGCCAAATTCGGCCATTGCTTTTGCAACGATTCCACCCATGCGCTCACGTGTCTCTTCGTCAATTACCGGGGAAGGAGCTTCTTCCAGCACTTTTTGGTGACGGCGTTGCAACGAGCAATCTCGTTCTCCAAGGTGAATACAGTTGCCGTGGCTATCGCCTATAATTTGAAATTCAATATGACGCGGTGTTGTAAGGAATTTTTCAATATATACAGCATCATCACCAAAAGCAGCTTTAGCTTCAGTACGACAAGTATGTAATTTTACGCTTAGCTCTTCAGCGCTACGCACAATTTGCATGCCGCGGCCACCGCCACCGGCAGATGCTTTGATGATAACCGGATATCCGATTTCATCACAGACATCACTTGCCGTTTTATCATCTGATATGCCGCCCTCTGAGCCAGGAACCACTGGTATACCAAGCTTTTTAACTGTTTCCTTAGCGGTAATTTTATCACCCATTTGGCGGATATGGTCGCCTGAAGGGCCGATGAAGGCAATGCCATGTTCTTTAACAATATCTGAAAAATGGGCATTTTCGGAAAGAAAGCCATAACCCGGATGGATAGCATCGGCACCAGTAATTTCAGCCGCTGAAATTATAGCAGGAATATTGAGGTAGCTATCTGCGGAGGCTGGAGGCCCAATGCAGACTGATTCGTCTGCAAGGCGCACATGCATAGCTTCACTATCCGCTGTGGAGTGTACAGCAACGGTCTTTATGCCCATTTCGTGACAGGCACGATGTATGCGAAGTGCGATTTCGCCGCGGTTAGCAATAAGGACTTTTTCAATCATGAGACTTTGTCCCTATTCGATGACGCAAAGAACTTCATCAAACTCAACAGGCTGAGAGTCTGAAACAAGAATTTCTTTAACGGTGCCTGATTTTGTTGCAGCAATGTGGTTCATAACTTTCATCGCTTCGATAATTAAGAGCGTATCGCCTTCTTTAACCTGATCACCAACTTGAATGAAAGGAGAGGCATCAGGAGAAGGCGCTGTATAAGCTGTGCCAACCATTGGTGCTTTTACTGCACCGGGGTGCTCTGCTGCTGGAGCAGCACTTACTTCTGCAGCCGGTACTGCAGATACAGGTGCTGCGGCTGGGGCCGGTGCAGCTATTGGTGCCGAAGGAACGGCATAATTAACTGAACTAGCAACCTCACGTGCAACGCGGATACGGAAGTCATCTTCTTCCACTTCAATCTCAGAAAGTGTCGATTTATCGAGAAGCTCCGCAAGTTCACGGATAAGTTCTTTGTATTCTGTTAGCTTTGACATGTAAGTCTACCCTTAGATCAAGACTGGTGGCGCAGCATACTGGCTAACGCATCAATCGCAAGCATATATCCATGTGCACCAAAACCGCAGATCACTCCTTCAGCCACGTCGGACACGTAAGAGTGGTGGCGATAAGCCTCCCGTGCAAAAATATTGGATAAATGAACTTCAATAACTGGTTTGCTGATTGCCGCAATAGCATCATGAATAGCAACAGAAGTATGTGTATATGCAGCGGCATTGATAATAACGCCTGCAGCAGACGATTCTGCTTCCTGAAGCCAATCTACCAGCGTTCCTTCAAGGTTGGTCTGCCGAAAATCAATAGTTAACCCATATGCCTTGGCTTTTTCGGCCGAATTGGCTTCAATCTCAGCCAATGTAACGCAGCCATAAGTTTCAGGCTCACGAGTACCTAATAGATTCAGGTTTGGTCCGTTTAGTATCAAAAGCGTATTATGTGCATTTTCGCTCATAGTAGGCGGGTCCAATGTTTCTACAGATCGCTTGAAGCAACCTGTATAATGCCATATGCATTGCATGCAAAGCTGTTACAGCAAAATTGTTTTAGTAAGTTTTATAGCAGATTCTATAATTGGTCTGATATAGGGTCGCAATTCTGTAATCTGAACATCCGAGGTTTCCTACAGTGTATACAATTACCGTGAATGGTGATCAAAAAAAAATAGCGCCGTCCACCAGTCTAAAGGTATTTTTACAGGACCTTGAGCTTGACCCGACAAAGGTGGCAGTTGAGCGCAATTTGGTGATTGTACCTAAATCAACCTTTGCAGATGTGATGTTAGCAGATGGTGATCAGTTAGAAATTGTTCATTTTATTGGTGGAGGCCAAGACCTAATGACTACTTCAAAAGATACTTGGTCTTTGGCCGGAAAAGAGTATTCTTCGCGATTAATCGTTGGAACTGGGAAGTATAAAGATTTTAAGGAAACCGCAGCGGCTGTGGAAGCATCAGGAGCAGAAATTGTTACTGTGGCGGTTCGACGGGTGAATGTTTCAGATCCGAAGCAGCCGATGCTAGTGGATTATCTTGACCCTAAAAAAATTACATATTTGCCAAACACAGCCGGGTGCTTCGATGCTGAATCTGCTGTGCGTACACTGCGTTTGGCACGTGAAGCAGGTGGCTGGGACCTTGTGAAGCTAGAAGTGCTTGGCGATCAGAAAACACTGTATCCGAATATGATAGAAACCTTCACCGCTGCGGAGGAACTGATCAAAGACGGCTTCAAAGTAATGGTTTATTGTAGCGATGACCCAATCGCTGCGCAAAAACTTGAGGAGATGGGCTGTGTCGCGATCATGCCATTAGGCGCGCCCATTGGTTCGGGGCTCGGTATTCAGAACCCCGTACAAATTCGGCTGATGATTGAGCAGGCAGGTGTGCCGGTGCTGGTGGATGCAGGTGTTGGTACGGCGTCTGATGCTGCTGTTGCTATGGAGCTAGGCTGTGATGGTGTTTTGATGAACACTGCTATCGCAGAGGCAAAGGACCCAGTGATGATGGCACGGGCTATGAAGCTCGCAGTAGAATCAGGACGGCTTGCTTACAAAGCAGGACGAATGCCGAAGAAAAAATATGCAGATCCAAGCTCTCCACTTTCCGGTTTGATCTAAAATATACCATTTTCAGTATTGCGACATGAAAAACAAAACCCCGGCAAAATGCCGGGGTTTTTTATTAGGGTAAGCCCTTGTTTAAGGTGCTGTTAAATTTTCATGTTATTGCGCAGTAGCAACCTGTTGACGTCTTGCCCGCACAACAGCTTCTTGCAAGCGGCCTAAGCCTTCTGCGCCAAGAATAACATCCTCGCCAATGATATAACCGGGCGTGCCTGTAAAGCCTATGTCATGCCCAATAGCCAAAGCATTTTTTACACGCTTGTCCAACAACTTATCTGCCATGTCAGCTTTAAGGCGTACTGTATCGAGCCCGACAGAGCTTGCAATTTCGTAGATACGTTTTTCATCAAGGCCGCCTTCGCGTTTCATCATAGCAACATGAAATTCTTTGAATTTACCCTGGCGGTGAGCTGCTTCCGCGGCGCGTGCTGCCAATAATGAGGTTGGTTCTTCATTAGGGCGATCAAGGATAGGGTAATGTCGAGGAATCCAGCGAATGTTGCCATCTTGGGCAACAAGGCGCTCAACTTCACCGTAATGTCGCCGACAAAAACCGCAACGGTAATCGAAAAATTCAACAATGGTAACATCCCCGTTAGGGTTGCCCAGAACTGCTGCTTCGGGGTCATTTTCAAGATAGCCACGATACATTTCTATAGAAGGAAGCATCTTTGCCAGAGTGCGCCTTCTATTTAGTTCAATGATGGCTGTTTCAATAACCTCAGGGTTTTCAACAAGGTACTCTTGAATCACACGCTCAATTTTTTTGCGCTCAGTGTCGCTGACATCCTGCTGCGCCATCGCTATCGGTGCTACAACAGTTGCAGCAAGTATCCATGGGAAAAGTTTCTTTATCATCTACTCTGGAACCTATTAATGGGGCGGAGGAGGCCTAGCTTCCTTCTCCGGCAAGTTGGTCTCTAAATTTATCAGTTGCTGATTTTTTCGGTGTTTCTTTTGGACTTCGGGTTATTTGGAAGCCAATGCCTGTGTCATCAGTGAGGCGACGCCTGCGCGATTGTTGTTTTCTGAAGCGTTCAGCGGCCTCTTCAGACACAAAAATAATATCTTGAGCACGTAGCCATTCCGGTGTGCCAGCCTTGAATTCATCAAGGGCTCTCTTTGCGTGAACCAGAGACTGTATAGGGTTACCTATCGCAAAAAAGCGCTCTGCTGTTGCAAGGTTTGCTTTGGCTTCCTCTCCTGACCAACTATAGGCCTTGGCCAGATTAAACCAGGCGAAGCTGTTGGTGTGGTCTTTGCGAACAGCATTTTCAAGAATTGGGATGGCACGTACCATCATTTCATCTTCTTCAAGCGAAACCATTGCTTGGCCAAGTGCTGTCGCGACCAAAGCTTCAGTTGGCGCATATTTTACAGCTTCTTCAAGTACGGGGAGGGCTTCGCGCACTTTGCCATTTTCAAATAAAATTTGCCCTTTGATCTCATGAAAGTAAGGATTATTAGGCTCCACATTCAAAAGCGCATCGGCTTCAGCTAATGCGAGATCCCACTCAAGAGCTTTGTGATAAGCATAAACACGCGAATAGCGGGCTGAGACACTCTTGTTGCTGACAGGATATGTTCTCAGTGTTTGAACTGGATCATTCAAATAGCCAACGAGTTTAGCTTTTAACCGGTTAAAGGTTTCATTCCACTCGGGGTTTGGTTCTTTGTTATAATGTGGGCTCGAAGTAACTTCCTGTTGAAGTGCTAGAATACGTTGCCTGTTTAGAGGGTGGCTCCTAACGTACGGGTCTTGACGGACGTGCGCCATGATTTCTTGATCCCGCAGCCTGTCGAAGAATTCAATCAAGCCTTTACCTGAAACACCTGCTTCGGTGAGGAACATTGCACCCGCTTGGTCAGCTGAGCTTTCTTGAACCCGGTTATAAGCTAGAAATTGACGCTGTGCGACAGATTGACCGGCCATAAGGATACCCATACCAGCATCGCCGCCACCAGCAAGAATAGCAGCCGCACCAAGAACCATTGAAATGATACTAAGATTGCCAGCTACTTGTGCAGCATCACCTATACGCCGGAGGTGACCGCCAGAAATATGGCCTGTTTCGTGGGCGATAACGCCCAGCAACTGATCAATATTATCTGAGGCCATAATAAGGCCTGAGTGGATAAAAATATTTTGCCCTCCAGTAACGAAGGCATTAAGTGATTTATCATTAATCAGGTATATCTTCACAGAAGAAGGGGTTAGGCCCGCGGCTCGAAAGATTGGTTCAGATACATGGTATAAAAAAGCTTCGGTTTCAGCATCGCGCAGGATTGATTGCGCTTGAGTCTGTGCGGCAGGAATAGCCAGCATCGTGATCGATAAGAATAGTCGTAGCAAAGATTTTTGCACAGGTATCTCCGAGGTTTAAGCCAAAGTAAGCGGCACTTACTGAACCGTCAATGAACATATGCTGACAAGACTGTGAGCTGAGACACAGCTTTAAATGAAAAAGCGGCGAAGCTAAGGCCTCACCGCTTTTGTTTATTTATTTATCCGAAAGTCCGTTGCCACCAGCCTTTTTTCTTTGGCTGCTCGGGGGAGGCAGGGGGGCTTTCTGAGGCCGCCGTGTTGTTGCTTGAAGGAGAGTGGCTGGTCTTAGTAGATGCGCCATCTGCTTTTGCTGCAACTTTTCTTCGAGGCGTTGCTTTTTTTACCGATGAAGTAGAATCGGCTTGTGTTTCTATTGAAGTAGACTTTTCAGCAGACTTTTGGGTCGGTGCACGACGACGTCTTGGCTTATCCGTCTTCTCTTCAGTAGTTTTAGCTGTACTATCCTTTACTGAGGTCTCCGTAGAGCTATCCTCAGTTTTTCTTCTGCGTCGCCTAGGCTTAGCTTTTTCGGTTGTTTCAGAACCTTCCGAGGCATCAGGGGATGCTTTTTCTGTAGGCTTACCTTGTTCGATAGAGTCTTTTTTCGGAGTGCGCCGACGCGGGGTACGTCGAGTAGTTTTTTTGGCTTCTTCACTAACCTCAGGTGAAGTATCAGTGTTTTCTACTGTGTCGCGTGTATCGCGGTTGTCGTCGTTGGTGTTTATGGCATCGCTATTCGGCGTTGCTGTTTTCTTAACACGTCTGCGACGACGTACAGGCTTTTCAGAGGCCTCATCTTCTGCAGCTATTGGCGCGTCTGGCGTTGCTTCCGCCGTGCTTTCTGTACCCGAAGTGCTAGCATCGGCATCAGCAACATTATTTGTGCCTGATTGCTCTTCATCGCGGCTACGCCTGCGTCGTCCACCGCGGCTACCTCTGCGGCGGCGCGGCGTGGTTTCTGGCTTTTCTTCTTGAGCAGCATCTTTGTTCTGTTCGGAAGATTCGTCTTCAGTCGTAGCATTTGGCTCTTGGTTTTGCTGCTGTGAATTTTCTTGACTATCAAGGTCATCAGAACCGCCGCGCCGACGCCGTCTTCTGCGCCGACGTTTTTTCCTTGGCTGCTCGTCATTGTCTGAATCAGTTTTGTGTTCTACAGTTTTTTCAGATTTTTCGTCTTCACCATCAGGCTGCATGGATGCAGAGCTATCCATTTTAACAACGACACCTTCATTGGCGCGTTGGGGCTTTTCCTCTGTCGCAGTTTCGCGTGTAATTTCAATGTCAGAGGCTCCAAGAGTGGTATCCGCCATTACTTGAATTGTGAATTTATATTCACTTTCAAGATCTGACAGTACTGAGCGCTTCTGATTTAGAAGGTAGATTGCAACATCTGGATTTGTGTTTACGCGCACCACATTGCTGCGATTCCTGATGCCCTCTTCTTCTAATTGGCGAAGGGCCATTAATGCGGCAGATTCTACTGACCGTACTAAACCTGTGCCAGAGCATCTAGTGCATGTTTCCATTGCAACTTCGAGCAGATTAGGTCGGAGGCGTTGTCGCGACATTTCCATCAAGCCAAAGCTTGAAATACGCCCTACCTGGATGCGGGCACGGTCATGCTTTAGCATTTCCTTCATGCGACGTTCTACAGACCTGTTGTTTGAACGGTCTTCCATGTCGATAAAGTCGATAACAACCAACCCAGCCATATCGCGTAAGCGTAATTGACGGGCCACTTCTTCTGCCGCCTCCAGATTAGTTTTTGTCGCAGTTTCTTCGATGTTGTGTTCTTTGGTCGCGCGGCCAGAGTTAACATCAATTGAAATCAAGGCTTCTGTTGGATTGATTACGATGTAGCCCCCGGATTTGAGCTGCACAACAGGTTGATACATTGCTTCAAGCTGATTCTCTACCTGATATCGGTGGTAAAGTGGGATGCGGTCTCGGTAATGCTGAACTTTTTTGGCATGGCTTGGCATCAGCAACTTCATGAAATCTTTTGCTGCGCGGTAACCTTTTTCGCCTTCAACCCATATTTCATCAATATCGCGCGTATAAACATCACGAATAGTACGCTTTATCAGGTTTCCTTCCTCATATATGAGGGCGGGGGCTGTTGATTTCAGCGTTAGGTCACGAATACCATTCCAAAGACGGAGCAGATAGTCATAGTCGCGCTTAATTTCTGTCTTTGTCCGGTTGATTCCGGCAGTTCTGACAATAAGCCCCATGTCTTCTGGTACATTAAGGGAATTAATAACCTGTTTTAATTTCTTCCGGTCGCCGAGGTTTGAAATTTTGCGGCTGATTCCACCAGAGTGCGTTGAATTTGGCATTAAAACACAGTAGCGGCCTGCAAGTGACATATAAGTTGTCAGTGCAGCGCCTTTATTGCCTCGTTCTTCTTTTACGACTTGAATGAGTAAAACCTGACGACGCTTGATAACTTCTTGAATGCTGTAGCGACGTTTTAAGGCACGAAGGTTACGACGACGAGATGCAGCGGCGGCTTCGATCTCGGCATCTTTATCTTCTTCTTCACTTTCTTTTACATCAGCATCGTCTGCACCCGACTCTTCGCCGTTGTCAGTATTATCAGTGTCGCTGTTTTCATCTGGGGCAGTTTTTTTGCCTTCAACTGCTGGATTTTCAGCTTCGGTTTTTTCAGGCGTAGCGATTTCATCAGCATCAGAGGGTGCCTGATTATCTTGCTGATTCTCAGTGGCACTTTCTGCAACTTTTTTGCTGCTTTCTGGTGCTTCGGATGCTTCCTCAGAAATTGTAGCATCTGAATCCGTAGTTTTTTCAGCAGCTGGCTTTCGCCCACGGCGGCGGCGAGGGCGTCTTTTTTTAGCTTCAGCTTCTTCGGCATCATCTTCAGCCGCCTGTTCGGCGGCTGCAGCTTGCGTTTCAGCCTCAATAATGGCTTCACGATCTTCAAGCGGGATTTGGTAATAGTCGGGGTGAATTTCGCTAAAAGCTAAAAATCCATGGCGATTACCGCCATACTCAACAAAAGCTGCCTGCAAAGATGGTTCAACACGCGTTACACGGGCTAAATATATATTGCCTTTTAATTGGCGGCGAACGGTTGATTCATAATCGAAGTCTTCAACTCGACTTCCTTTTACGACGGTAACGCGTGTCTCCTCGGGGTGGCGTGCGTCGATAAGCATACGGGTGGACATAGGTTATTACTCCGGAAAGATCGCCGCGCAGGCACAGCCTCTTGCATTGCAAGGGGGGCGCGAGCGATTCCATGTTTTTGATAAGATAGTAGATAAAGAGAAAGGGCAGAAACCGAATTGTTTACAAGCACAGAAAAGCCGCCGGATAAGATAGATTCCACGCGGCGGGTTATCACGATTAACAATGCGCAAAGCCATTTGGCCATTGCCGGTTTTTGTCCTTTTTTGGCTTATTCAATGCGGGGTGATCAGTGCTTCGTGATCTCCGTCACCGCTTCGAATAGCCGCGACCCTTCGCCTTGACGGGCGATAAGTCGGAAAACTCGTAGCCATAACCTAATGAACTCATTCAGGGATTACAATCTAAAACCGTATATTGGCCATACATTTTGGTTTAGGGTTGACTAATCAGATGTTCAGCTACTGTTTGTTTTCCTTGTAAGTGAGACGGCATCAATTTATTATTTAGAGATTAAGGATATTTTGTAGCTGAAGAAATGAGGAAAAAGGGTTTTGCGTTTGCTAAGAAATTTGGCTTCATTCTTTTTTTTAATTGTGACCGCTACATCCACCTCTTGGGCGCAGAGTGCGACCGTTGATGGTATTAGGTTTGGGCACAGCGGCGATACCACACGTTTTGTGCTAGACCTGTCCAGAGAGACAAAACCTCGAATATTTTTGCTAAGTTCGCCCAACCGAGTGGTTGTTGATCTCCCTAATACTTCGTGGAACCAAACTACTAATGTTGCGGCTTCAGGTGTGGTTGAGGGATACCGCCACGGTCTATTTTCAGCGAATGTTTACCGTATTGTTTTGGACTTAAAAAACGCTGCTACGGTTTATAAATCGTTTCCATTGCCGGCACGTGGAGGATATGGAAGCCGATATGTTATTGATTTAAAAGCAGCCAGCCAAACCAGTTTCAATGCTGAAGTTAAGGCTTCTCGTGCAAAACGGGTTGTGTCATCGGTAACAACAGAAACTGTGGCTATTCCACAAGTTCGGCGGAAAAATGGAAAGCGAATAATTGTTGTTGATCCGGGGCATGGCGGTGTCGATCCGGGCACATTGGGGCGAGGAGGGGCGAATGAAAAAACGATTACGCTCAAAATTTCGAAGGCGATTAAGCGCCAACTAGAGGCAACAGGTAAATATATAGTCCATCTAACACGCACAAAAGATATCTATATTCCGCACAGGCGAAGGTTTGCGCATGCTCGTTCTGTTGGGGCTGACTTATTTATAAGCGTCCATGTTGATTCGATTAACAACCCCAAGGTTCGTGGCGGCACAGTATATACTTTGAATGAAAAGGCTTCAGACAAAGAGGCTGCGATGCTAGCAGCAAAAGAAAATAAGTCTGATATTCTTGCTGGTGTGGATCTCGGCGAAACCAACAATGAAGTTTCCAATATATTGATAGAGCTTGCACAGCGAGAAACTATGAATAGCTCTGCTCGGTTTGCTGAAATTTTGGTGCCGGAGATGCGTAGGCAAGTAACAATGCATAAACGAGGGCATCGTTTTGCCAACCTTTTGGTCCTTAAATCCCCCGATGTTCCTTCAGTTCTGGTGGAGACGGGATATATCACTAATAAAGCTGATGCCCGGATGCTGAACAGTACCGACGGCGCACGCCGAATTTCTCGTGCAATTAATAGTGCAGTTGATAGATATTTTGAGACTTTGGTTGCTCAAGGGCGTTAACCGCCATATGAGGGACACATTCTCTTGGCAAAAGGGGCATATTGGCCCCTAATATATGATTTATTGTTTTGATGATTGACGCCAAACAAAAAACAAAGACTGATGAAAGTGTACCATCTAAGGTGAAAAAGCCTTTGTGGCGCAGGCTGTTGAAATATAGTTTGGTTTTAGGAGCTGTGGGCACGGTTTCCGCTGTAGTGCTTGTAGTATGGGCAATCATTTATTATGGACGCGACCTTCCTGATTATCGTCAGCTTGCCAATTATGAACCCGCAGTTGTTACCCGTATTCATGCCGGCGATGGTAGCTTATTAACCGAATTCTCACGTCAGCCGCGCTTGTTTGTGCCGATAAATGCTGTTCCTGACCAGCTTATTAATGCGTTTTTATCCGCAGAGGATAAAGATTTTTATAAGCATAACGGCCTTGATTATATGGGAATGGTTCGAGGTAACATTCGCAATGTGCAAAATGTCATTCAAGGGCGGCCTCTTCAAGGGGGGTCCACAATATCCCAGCAAGTGGCACGAACCTTCCTGCTAACGTTGGACCAAAAGCTTGATCGTAAGATTAAAGAAATGATTCTCACACTTAGGATTGAACGAGCTTTTAGCAAAGACCATATTCTTGAATTATATTTGAATGAAATCAATTTTGGGAATCGCTCATACGGCGTAGCTGCGGCAGCACTAAACTATTTCAATAAAGCCCTGAATGAGTTGACCATTGCTGAAATGGCTTTTTTGGCAGCGCTGCCAAAGGCTCCTCATAATTATCATCCCCGCCGATATAAAGAGCGTGCTTTAGGGCGTCGCAACTGGATACTGGGGCGAATGAAAATCCTTGGCCATATTGACGCTGACACATACAGGACCGCTGTAGCAGAAGATTTACTTATGCGTCCTCGCACAGGCAGGGCAGAGTTTAAGGCTGAATATTTTGCAGAAGAAGTCAGACGGCGTGTCGCGAGGATGTACGGTACAAAAAACCTTTATGAAGGTGGGCTTTCGGTGCGTACTTCATTGGAGCCCAAGCTTCAGGCTATCGCAGAAAGAACCCTAAGAGATGGCCTAGTTGCGTATGATCGAAGAAATGGTTGGCGCGGTGAAATTGGCAGGATGGCGATTGATGAAGTGTGGCAAAAACGTTTGGAAGCCATCAAAAAACCATTAGGTATTCCATCTTGGCAACTTGCGGCGGTTCATGAGGTGCGTGAAGACGGTGCTATCATTGGTCTTAAGGATGGTAGCTATGGATTTATTCCATTTGCAGAAGTTAAATGGGCTAGGGCATGGCGTGCAGGCAATCGCTTAGGTCCAAAAGTTCAGGATATTGCGGAAGTCCTCTCCATGGGGGATGTAGTTGCAGTAGAGCAACTTAAGAAAAGCCCTCAGGTTCTCGTTGCTGGATTTTACGATGCGGTCGGAGAAGAAATTGGTCTCGTGACACAATTTGGTCTGAGGCAAATTCCGGCCATTGAGGGTGCTTTGGTTGCGATGGACCCCCACACAGGCCGAGTATTGGCGATGGTTGGTGGTTACGATTATAAAATCAGTGAATATAACCGGGCAACACAAGCGGAGCGCCAGCCGGGTTCAGCTTTTAAGCCTTTTGTTTATGCCGCAGGGCTAGATCGTGGGTTTACACCGTCTAGTCTGGTGCTGGATGCACCTTTCGTAATTGATCAAGGCCAAGGTCTTGGTAAATGGAAGCCTAGGAATAGTTCTAATAAGTTTTATGGCCCAAGCACACTTCGATTAGGCATTGAAAAATCCCGAAATTTGATGACGGTGCGGCTTGCTCAAAAGCTTGGTATGGGCACAGTGATGGATTATGCGCGTCGGTTTGGCCTAGATAGTAATATGGAGCCGACTTTAGCTGCATCCCTTGGTGCAGGTGAAGTAACACTTCTACAGCTTTCGGCCGCCTACGGTATGGTGGTTAATGGAGGCAGTGAAATAAAGCCTTCACTGATTGACCGCGTTCAAGACCGTCGAGGCAAAACCATATTTAGCCATGATCAGCGAGATTGCGTTGCTTGTAGAACTGTTACGGTTGAAAGTGGGGAGGAGCCGGAAATCCCTGATGATAGAGCTAAGGTTCTTGACCCTCAGACAGCTTACCAGCTTGTGGCAATGATGGAAGGTGTTGTTCAAAACGGCACGGGCCGTAAGGTACGATCGCTTGGAAAACCACTTGCTGGGAAAACTGGTACAACCAACGATTCTTATGATGCCTGGTTTATGGGCTTTTCTGCCGATATGGTTGTTGGTGTTTTTACCGGATTTGACAGGCCTCGTTCACTAGGAACTTATGAGGAAGGCAGTAGTGTTGCTGTTCCAATATTCAGGGACTTCATGCAGGCGGCATTACGGAATGAACCGGGCATACCTTTCAGGATGCCAGCGGGAATTCGCCTCGTTCGGATTAACCGAGATACAGGTGAACCAGCCAAGCTTGGCGACAGGAATGTTATCCTTGAAGCCTATAAGCCGGGGACAGAACCTCGCACTGGTCAATTTGCAGTACTTGACGGCTCGCTCCCAATCGGTAAAACCAAGAGCACAATTCGCAAAGGTACCGGCGGCATTTATTAATGTTGCGTTTTTAAGCCGGATTCCTACTTTTGCTTCAATGAAGGAATTTCTATTATGCGTGCGGAAGCTCAGGCAACCGTCGACCAACTCCAGCAGTCAATGGCACTGCTGAGGAGGCATCTTTGACTGGGATCAAGCTTTACTAAGGCTTGACGAGCTAAATGCTCTCTCTGAAGACCCAGAACTTTGGAACAACCCTACAAATGCACAGAAATTGATGCGCGAGCGTACCAAGTTGGACGATGCTATCAAAGCTGTGCAAAACATCGAAACTGAACTGAATGATACAGTTGAGCTGATTGAGCTTGCCGAGTTGGAAAACGACTCGGAGATGGAGGCGGAAGCTGAAGAATCACTGTTAAGTTTGGCGGAATCTGCAAAGAAAGCGGAATTGCAGGCGTTATTGTCTGGTGAGGCCGATGGAAATGATACCTATATTGAAATCCATGCTGGAGCAGGTGGTACGGAGGCTCAGGATTGGGCCAGTATGCTGTTTCGCATGTATCTTCGGTGGGCAGAAAGCCGCGGGTTCAAATATGAGACCATTCAATATATGGACGGCGAAGAAGCTGGTATTAAATCTGCGACAATTCAGATTAAAGGCGAAGATGCTTATGGCTGGTTAAAAACAGAGTCAGGCGTACACAGGTTGGTTCGTATCTCACCGTTTGATTCTAATGCAAAACGACACACCAGTTTTGCATCCGTTTGGGTTTACCCTGTGATTGACGATTCTATAGATATTGAAATTAACGAAGGTGACCTTAAAGTTGATACTTACCGTGCCTCAGGTGCGGGGGGGCAGCACGTTAACACCACTGATTCAGCTATCCGTATAACGCACCAACCCAGTGGTATCGTTGTGCAGTGTCAAAACCAGCGATCTCAACATAAGAACCGGGCAGAAGCGATGAGCATGCTTAAAGCGCGGCTTTATGAAGAAGAACTTCGCCGCCGTGAAGAGGAAGCAAACGCTGTTAATGCCAGCAAAACTGATATTGGATGGGGACATCAGATTAGGTCTTATGTGATGCAGCCATATCAAATGGTAAAAGATTTGCGTACCGGGGAAGAATCTGGCCAACCACAAAAAGTATTGGATGGTGCGCTTGACCCCTTCCTTGCAGCGGCATTAGCCGCTAGGGTGCATGGTGAAAGCAAAGATATTTCAGATATTGACTGATTTGCGTGTGCCCCTATGTAAAGGGGGTAAAACTTCAAAGGAAATTACACTGTGAATAACTTCTTTAACGATGACGACGAAAAAAAAGAAGATGGCAAAAACAACAGTGAGCATTTGAACAAAATTTTGTTCGAAGCACGCAAGATTTTTGTGACCGGCGGCATCAATATGGAAATGGCGACTGAGATTTGCGCCAAGTTGCATGGCATGGCTCATGTTTCAAGTGATCCTATTACAATTATAATATGTTCGCCTGGTGGACATGTTGAGGCCGGTGATATGATCCATGATACGATCAAATTCATTGAGCCTGATGTGAAGGTTCTTGGCACAGGGTATGTGGCAAGTGCAGGGGCCTTGATTTACGTAGCAACTGATAAAAAAAATCGTTACACAACACCAAATACGCGCTTTTTGTTGCACCAACCATCAGGCGGTGTTGGTGGGGATGCCAGTAATATTGAGATCCAGCGAGATCAAATTGTTACGATGCGGGAACGCTTGAATAAAATATTTGCTAAGGCAACAGGTCAAACCGTTAGTAAGATTAACAAAGATGTTGACCGAGATTTTTGGCTTACAGCTAAAGAAGCACAAGATTATGGCTTGGTAGGTAAAATAATCGATAGTCAGGCTGAAATGAAATAATTAGAATATTTCATCAGAGATATAAAAAAGGCACCATTTAGGGTGCCTTTTTTTATTCTTTAAACAGCCAGTT
>Ga0316207_10002561_pt1 | contig 18412 bp, 19 predicted proteins | sample 6weekpyrite_MG_FD_204943 | JGI IMG/M metagenome (GOLD analysis project Ga0316207, IMG submission 204943) | Microbial mat bacterial communities from mineral coupon in-situ incubated in ocean water Damariscotta River, Maine, United States -... | ecosystem: Environmental > Aquatic > Marine >...
CCAGCCTGGTATAGCAATTCAATCAATCGCAAATTTTGGCGGTGTTGATTTTGACCGTATTACCGAATGCGGTAATAGCCGAGAAATTGCTGAGCATCTTATTGAAATGAGGCAGATGGGTATTCGACACTATGAGATAAATTCTGTGCCAACTATTTTAATCAACGGCACTAAAGTTCAGTTCAAAGGATATGAAGAGCTACGCGAGAAGATTGAGCTTGCTACCATCGGAAAATAATCAAAATAGACGGACTGTTTGATGAACTAAAAAATGACTCGTCATGATTTAGAAAACAGTTTAAACACAATATATAGTGGGTAAAGATGATATGATCTACCAAGGGTACCAAAAAACGCTTAAGGTAATTGGCGCTGCTGCGGCGCTTTTGATGCTGGCTGCTTGCGGCGAAGGCGGAAACACTGAAAGTTCTAATGTTGTTGATGCTGAAGATCTATTGGCTGCAAACCAATATGTTGACGGCAAATCAGGCACATGGGGTGATATCGTTTATGGCAGTGAAGATGCGCCGGTCACTGTTGTTGAGTATGCTTCATTAACGTGCCCTCATTGTGCAACGTTTGCCTCAACGATCTTTCCAAAAGTGAAAGAGGAATTCATTGATACTGGTAAGGTACGCTTTATTTACCGGAATTATGTCATGAATGGCCTTGATATGACAGCCTCCACTGTTGCGCGTTGCCGTGATATGGAAACAACCAAGCGCTTGATGAAGGTGTTTTTCAGCCGCCAGCGTGAGTGGACTGGCGCACAAGACCGGAACGGTGCATTGGCATCTCTCGTTCGCCGTAATGCGAACATGAGCCGAGCTGAATTTGATCGATGTGCTTCCAACCGTGAATTGATGGCCAGCCTTACGGAAATGACTAAGTCAGCCAACAAGTTTAAAGTTGTAGCTACGCCTACCATCTTTGTGGATGGTGCTTCTGTTGATGACTATCGTTGGGAAAAACTCAAGGAAGTTTTGGAGAAGGCTGCAAACTAATATGTTTGTATAAAATATCAGGTGGCCCGGTATATGTCTTGGGGAGACATGGGGCTGCCTATGAAATGAGGGGAGCCATAAGCAGCCATGCGTTTTTCGCGCCTGCGATTATCGGGGTTTAAATCCTTCGTCGATCCAACCGAACTTCATATTGAAGAAGGTTTGACTGGCGTAGTGGGCCCAAATGGCTGTGGAAAATCCAATCTTTTAGAAGCCATCCGTTGGGTGATGGGCGAAAACCGCGCTAAGTCACTTCGTGGCAGCGGTATGGATGATGTTATCTTTGCCGGCACTGACAAACGCCCAGCCCGGAACTTTGCTGAAGTAACGCTGGTGATCGATAATATTGATCGCAGTGCCCCCGCTGAACATAACAAGCAGGATATGATTGAGGTAACACGCCGGATTGAACGTGAATCTGGCTCTGCTTACCGCATTAATGGCAGGGATGTACGTCAAAAAGATGTGCAGCTTTTGTTTGCGGATGCTGCCACTGGAGCACACTCACCTGCCTTAGTGAGCCAAGGCCGTATTGGCAGTTTAATAAACGCAAAACCTCAAGATCGCCGTCAAATTTTAGAAGAAGCAGCAGGTATTTCTGGCTTACATACACGCCGGAAAGAAGCTGAAAGTCGCTTGAGGAGCGCAGAGAGTAATCTGGTTCGTGTTCAAGATGTTGTGCAAGGTATGGAGAGCCAAATTGCGGGATTGAAACGCCAAGCTCGGCAGGCAATCCGTTACCGGTCTGTCTCTGGAGATATTAGGCAGGCTGAAGCAAGTTTACTATACATTAAATGGAAACTAGCGGCAGAAGAAGTTATTCGCTTAGAAAGCGCTCTTCGCGAGGCTGAGAAAAGCTCAGGAGACGTTACCAAGCGTGTTGCGGAGATTTCTAAAGAACAAACTATAACGGCAGCTTTGTTGCCGCCTCTGCGGGAAGCAGATGCCGCGGCTGCGGCAAAGCTCCAGCGTTTGGGCATTGAAAAAGAAAACCTTGAGGCAGAGGCGGAACGACGTAAACAATCGGCGATATCGCTTCGTTCGACGTTAGAGCAGATTGAAGGTGACCGCGAGAGAGAACAAGAGATCGCTAAAGATGCTCTCGCTGCCCTTGAAAGATTAAACACCGAAAAGTCTCGTTTGGAAGCAGCTCAGAAAGCTGAAAGATCTGCTGAAATTGAGGCCCGTGAAACACTAGATAAATCAACGCATGCGGCAAGTGCAGGTGAAGGTGAGTTTGACCTGCTTAGTGAACAGGCTGCGCAAGCGCGGGCACGGCGTTCAAGTTTGGAAAGTGATAAGCTTGCGATTGTTCGCCGTGTGGAACAATTAGGATCAGAACAAGTTCGACTTACGAGTGAACTAGCTGCGATGACAGCGCAAGATGAAATACTCAATGCGCTAAAGGACGCCGAACAAAAAGTTGTTAAGGCCGAGGAGGCTTTGACTTCTGCTGGAGACGTACTGGCAGCAACTGAAGCCGCCACGCTCGCTGCTCGTGCTGCACGTAATGAAGTTGATGCAGAGCGGGCAGAGATGACCGGACGGATTAAAACACTGGCAGGTGAAATCAATAGCCTCGAAGCATTGTTAAGCGGAGAAGGGGGGGGTGATGCTCCCATTGCGAACGGGCTAAAAGCAGCAGTTGGTTTTGAAGTGGCGGCAGGTGCGGCTTTTGGAGAAGAAATTGAAGCAGGACTTGACCCAACAGCAAATCGTTATTGGCAGGATTTAGGCCAAGCTAAAACCTGTATTTGGTCAAACGGCGTGGTAGCACTTGGTGAACATGTAAAGGTTCCGCCTGTCCTCGCTCGGCGCTTGGCTTACACAGGGGTTGTTAAGGATGAAGCCATTGGTTCCACGGCTATGGCTAGCCTTTCCCCAGGGCAATTGATTGTAGATAAGAAGGGTAACTTCTGGCGCTGGGATGGGTTTGTACATAAGGCTGGGGCTCCTAGCCAAGCAGCGATTCGGCTGGAACAAAAAAATCGTTTAATGCGCTTGGAAGAGGAATTTGGAGAGCTTCAGAAAGTTGCAGTAACTGTAGAGGAAAAAGCCGCCACAGCTTTTGCAACCCATGAAAAATGTCGTGAGACAGAGCACGCGCAGCGCTTGGTACGTCAAACTGCGGAAAAGGAGCTGGCAGAACATAGGCGAGCACTTGTGGCGGCAGAGCAAGAGGCCAGTAAACGTGAGAGCCGCGTTAGTCTGTTAAAAGATACGATAGACCGTGTGCATATGGAGGCAAAGGAGGCCTCAAGCCGCGAGCATCAGATTCAAGAACAAATTGACAGCCTTCCTCAAAACGAAAAACTAGAAGCTGAGCTTGCGATTGCACGCAGTAAAGTAGAAGGTTTAAGGAATGAATTAAGTGCTGCTCGGTCAACCTATGAAGGCCTTCGTCGTGAAGCACAGGTGCGTATCGACAGGCTGACTGCTATAGCGACAGAATCAGGTGCTTGGACTCTAAGGGTCACAGGCGCTAAGAAGCACTTGAAATCGCTGGATGATCGAGAACGGGAGGCTAAAAAGCAGCTTGAGGCGGCAGAAGCGAGTCCCGAAAGTTTGGAACAGAGTAAGCGTGCTCTTTTAGATCAATTAGCTCTGGCAGAAAAAGAACGCGCTGAAACAAGCGATCATTTAGTGAGCGCAGAACAGGCACTGAAAGAGAAAGACCAGTTGCTGAAGGCAATTCAGCAACAAATGGCTGAGGTCCGGGAGCGCCAAATACGTGCTGAGGCATCGTTGGAAAACTCTGTTGCGCGGCGTAAGGATGTAGCCACTCAAATTGCGGAACGCTTCGAATGCGCACCTACCCAAGTTTTGGAGAAAGTTGAACTTGATACAAGTGATAACTTGCCAGAAGCGATGGTTTTGGAAAGTCGCCTTGAAAAATTGAAGCGAGAACGTGACCGAATGGGAGCAGTGAACTTGCGTGCCGATGAAGAATTGTCGGAACTTAGCGAGCAACTAGAGCATTTGGTAAATGAGCGCGCCGATCTTGAAAGTGCTATTTCTCGTTTGCGGGTGGCTATTGGAAACCTGAACAGGGAAGGACGACAGCGCCTTTTGGTGGCGTTTGATGTGGTGAATCAGCATTTCGGCGAATTGTTCGTAAGCCTGTTTGGAGGCGGTGAGGCGCATTTGGAGCTAACCGAATCTGATGACCCACTTGAGGCGGGACTTGAGATATTTGCCAGCCCTCCGGGTAAGCGGCTGCAAGCATTGTCTTTGTTGTCGGGTGGTGAACAGGCCCTTACTGCTTTGTCATTAATCTTTGCCGTGTTTATTACAAATCCTGCGCCGATTTGTGTTTTAGATGAGGTTGATGCGCCTTTAGATGACGCAAATGTTGAGCGTTTCTGTAACTTGCTTGAGGATATGATAGGGCGAACGGACACACGCTTTCTTATTGTTACTCATAATGCTGTTTCGATGGCACGGATGAGTAGGTTGTTCGGAGTGACGATGGCCGAACGCGGAATCTCTACGCTGGTTTCTGTAGACCTGGAGCGTGCAGAGCATCTAATGGAAGCCGGTTAATTAAAGAAAATTAGAAAATCATTTTATTTCAATGACTTAATTGAGGTTTATTGGTCCTTGACACTTTTAGGGGCAATCACTATGTTGGCCCCGATTTTGGCAGCGCTCTGATTCACTTTGGAGCGCCCCGGTAGAAGCGCATAATAGAAGGCGGAATGCTGTGGGTGATAATAGTAAGAACCCCGAGCAAGAAACTTTCGAAGAGCGGTTGAACCGTGCCCAGACGAAAGCTAAGGGAGCAGATGAGCCTGAACAGGCTGATAATGCTTCAAATGTTGCTTTTAGAATGGGGATTGATCTGGTTGCTGGTACAGGCGTGGGGGCCTTTATGGGATACTGGATTGATAAATGGTTTGAAACTGCGCCGATCTTTTTGATTGTGCTTTTAATTTTGGGGTTTGTGACAGGTGTGCGAAATGTTGTTCGCTTGGCCCGGCAGGTGCAAGAAGCTGATGAAGCTGCCGAAACAAAAGATTGAGTTTGGTCTCGGCATGCATTTGTGTGTCGACATTATTAAAGAGACGTAATCGTGGCACATAGTCCTATTGAGCAGTTTGAAGTTAAGCCAATCGCACACTTTGAGATTGCAGGTATTGACGTTTCCTTTACGAATAGCTCCCTTTGGATGGTTATTGTCCTGGGCCTTCTTTCTTTGTTCCTTATTGGCGGAACGCGCAAGAATGCAACAGTGCCAGGCCGTTGGCAGGTGATGGTTGAGCTGATGTATAGCTTTATTGCGGGCATGATCCGCGATAATGTGGGTAAAGAAGGTAAACAGTATTTCCCGTTTATCTTTACACTGTTTGTTTTTGTGTTAGGGCTGAACCTTGCGGGTATGCTGCCTTACTCATTCACAGTGACTAGCCATATCGCAGTAAACTTCGCGATGGCTGCTTTTATTTTTATTGGTGTAACGCTCGTAGGCTTCGCTAAAAATGGCGCGGGTTACTTGAAACTCTTTGCACCTAGCGGTGTGCCGTTATGGCTTCTGCCGATGATTGTTCTTATTGAAGTGATCTCTTATTGTACTCGTCCTATCAGTCTTTCGGTGCGTCTGTTTGCAAATATGCTAGCAGGCCACATTATGATGAAAGTATTTGCAGGCTTTATTCTTAGCCTCGCTGCTGCGGGTACTGTTGGTATGGTTGGTGCCGTTCTGCCATTCACTGTGAATGTGCTTTTAACCGGCCTAGAGATTTTGGTGGCTTGCTTGCAGGCCTATGTATTCACGATTTTAACCTGCATCTACTTGAATGATGCAATGCACCCTTCACACTAAGACGCAGGTTTAAAAGAAATTCAACTTATTCCATAGACAGAGAAGGAACTCAAAATGGAAGCTGAAGCAGCAAAATTCATCGGCGCAGGTATCGCTACTCTAGCACTTGCAGGTATCGGTATCGGTCTTGGTAACATCTTCGGTAGCTACCTTTCAGGTGCTCTCCGCAACCCATCTGCTGCTCCTAAGCAGTTCACAAACCTTTTGATCGGCTTCGCCCTTACAGAGGCAACTGGCTTGTTCGCACTGGTTATCGCGTTCTTGATCCTCTTCGCCAACTAAGAAGAGTTGAACTTGTGGCAGGCGCGCGGCCCGATTATAGGCCGCGCTGTATGTCAATAAGCTGCGTCTGATGTTCAGAGGCAGTGGTCTAATCGAAAACTGTATGACAGTATCGATGGCCCCAATGTGAACACCAAGCCATAGAGGCATGTGATGGCTCAAGCCAATACAGAAATAGCACAGGTTGCTTCAGAAGTTGCACAAGAGGCTGCTGCAGGTGGTTTGCCGCAGCTTAATGTGATTGCTGATGGTAGCTTTACCAACCAGATTGCTTGGTTGCTTGTTACTTTCTTTCTTCTTTTCCTTGTCGTATGGCGCACGGTTCTGCCGCGTGTAACTGCGGTTCTGGAAGAACGGGAAGAAAAAATTGCAACTGATCTTGATTCTGCTGAGCGCCTGAAGGCTGAAGCAGAAGAAGTTAAAGCTGCTTACGAAGTTGCCGTAACAACAGCCCGTGCGAAAGCGCAGGAGCTTGTTCTTGGTGCAAAAGACACAATCCAGGCTGATATTGCAAAAGCTCAGGCTGACTTAGACGCGAAACTTAATGCCAAAGCCGAGGAGGCTGAGGCACGTATTGCGAAAGTAAGCAGTGAGGCACTTGCGAGCATTGATACGGTTGCTAGCGAAGTGGCTGCTGAAATGGTTGTCAAGCTAAGTGGTGTTGAAGCCGAAGAAAAAGCTGTTAAATCTGCTGTTAAAACAGCACTTGAAAATGCGAAGGGAGCATAGCAATGGCATCAGGTGAACCATTCTACGCAAACCCCACATTTTGGGTTGCTGCATCGACCGTAGTTTTTGTCGGCGGTGTGATTTGGTCAAAAGCGCACCAAAAAGTTGGTGAAATGCTTGATGCGCGTTCTGAGGAAATCAGAAAGCAAATTGAAGAAGCTAAATCACTGCGCGATGAAGCTGAACAAATGCTGCTGGATTACCAGCGCAAGCAACGTGATGCTGAAAAAGAAGCGGCTGATATGGTTGCTCAAGCTGAAGAAGATGCAAAAATCATGACTGATGCTGCCAAAGGTGACATTGCAGACATGGTGGAGCGTCGTACTCGTGCTGCAGAAGAGAAAATCTACCAAGCAGAAACATCTGCTGTTAAGCAGGTGCAAGCTGTAGCTGTAAATGTGGCTGTTGAAGCTGCGTCTGCAGTTTTGGCTGAAAGCTTAAAAGGCAAAGCTGGTAAAGCTCTTGCTGATGCAGCTATTGCAGAAGTTGATAGCAAGCTTCACTAAAAGTTCAAATTCCGGGAAATTTACCGGTTCTTGATTTAAGCGCCCCGCCAGTTTGGTGGGGCGTTTTTCTTTTCAGATCAATAATTCTAATGCCTGTAATGCTTTGCAAACAGATGTTTAGCTGCCATAAATGCAGGATTACGATACAGGGAGAGCGTTTGTGGAACGCCAAAAGGCTGACAATTTGATGCAATGGGCCACACGCGGCGCTGTGACGGTTGCAGCAACGCTTGTGATTACCAAAGCGTATAGCTGGTGGCTTTCAGATTCAGTGTCCATGCTTGGATCTTTGACGGACTCTGCACTTGATCTAGCAGCTTCCATTGTCACCCTTTTAGCTGTTAAAGCCGCCATTTCACCAGCTGATCATGATCATCGGTTTGGGCATGGCAAGGCTGAAGCTCTGGCGGGTTTGTTTCAGGCGGCGATTATGGCAGGTTCTGCCCTGTTTCTTTTGCTGGAAGCCGTAGGGAATATCTGGAATCCAGTTCCGATGAAGGAAACAGGGCTTGTAATTCAGGTATCTGCTTTGGCCATTGTGATGTCTATTGCTCTGGTTGCTTTTCAGGCTTTTGTGGTTCGTAAAACTAAATCACTTGCAATAGCAGGGGATCATCTACACTACCGAGGTGATCTGCTGATGAATTTAGGTGTAATTGGAGCCGCCTATACCAGCACGCTTGGTTGGCAATATGCTGATGGCATTTTTGGTGTGTTGATCGCGGGGTATATTTTGTTTGGTAGTTACGAAATTGTAAAACCAGCAATTCATATGCTGATGGACCGAGAACTACCTGATGAAGACCGTGAAGCCATTTTTAATATGGCGCTAGGAAATCCTGATGTTCGGGGTATGCATGAGCTTAAAACAAGGCTTTCAGGGCGCGATGTTTTCATTCAGATGCATATTGAAGTTGATAGCAAAATGACTGTGAAAGATGCTCATTTTGTTTCAAGTGAGGTTGAGGCCATGATTGGGGAGGCTTATCCTGATGCGGAAATTCTTATTCATGTCGACCCCCCTAGTGAGAAATCGGTTGACCTAACTGTTCGTGAACTCAGAAATATTGGTGATGCTAGTTAGAGGAATTTAATCAGTGATTACGCTGTACGGCATTAAAAATTGCGATACTGTAAAAAAAGCCCGCAAGTGGTTGGAAGCTGAGGGCGTGGCTCATAGATTCCATGATTTTCGTAAGGATGGTTTGGACGCTGATATGATCGAGCGTTTTGAGGCCTCCCTTGGGTGGGAGGCGTTGTTAAATACGCGGGGCACTACTTGGCGTAAGCTTGATGAGGCCGATAAGCTCGATGTGAATGCTGAGAAAGCAAAAGCATTAATGCTGGCTCACGATGCAATAATTAAACGCCCGGTGTGGGAAAAGGGTGGTGAATTTCGGCTTGGTTTTGCTGCTAAAGACCAAGATAATATGAAAGCTTGGGCAAAAGGATAAAACCATGTTGCAGTTACCTCTTTTTCAGGTTGATGCCTTCACTGACCAGATATTCGGAGGTAACCCTGCAGCGATTTGCCCAGTCCCCATAATGTTTTCATCGGCAACACTTCAATCAATTGCTACCGAAAACAACCTTTCTGAAACAGCATTTCTTTTAGAGTTACCAGAGGCCGATGAGGCTGACTTTTTGTTGCGTTGGTTTACGCCTTCAACCGAAGTTGATCTTTGTGGTCATGCCACATTGGCTGCTGCGCATATTGTTTTTACTCATATGAAACCTGATTTAAAGAGTGTGAAATTCAATACTCGCTCAGGCATTTTAACAGTTGAGAAGGGTGAACAGCGTCACACTTTAAGCTTTCCCAGTCTTACACCTGTACCAATTGAAATCCCTGAAGGCTTGGGAGCAGCTATGGGGCATGAGCCAGATGCTGTCTATAAAAGTGAGTTGGCTGACCGAGATTTGTTGCTTGTTTACAAAGATGAAGCTGCGATACGAGCGCTTAATCCAGATGGTGAAGCATTGAAAGCATTTGCGCCATATGGGTTTGTTGCGACTGCACCAGGGACAGGTGAGGTGGACTTTGTATCTCGTTGTTTTTTCCCTAACCATGGCATTGCGGAAGATCCTGTTACTGGTTCTGCCCACTGTGTCTCAGGGCCTTATTGGTCTAATGAGCTAGGAAAGACGGAGCTGTTTGCTCGTCAGATATCTCCCAGAGGTGGAGAGCTTTGGTTAAATATCAAAGGGGATATCACCGAGATCTCAGGCCAGGCAGTCGAGTTTCTCCAAGGTGCTTTTTTTCTTCCGGAATAGTTAGACGTTTTCACGAACCTTTTTCGAATAGATAGCGTCTGAAAGGATAGACGCTCTATCATGGTGATGTGGGAAATGGGTTTTGCAGCAAGCTAAAGCAGATTTATTGGTTCTGGAGGCACAAGCGGGAAACCGTGAGGCTTTCGATGGTCTATACAGGCATTATAATCAGGCTTTACTTCGGTTTGCTTATCGTTTTTGTTCCGATGAGCAAGTTGCATGTGATGCTGTGCAAGAGGCTTGGATTTCATTAAGCAAAAGCTTGTTTACCCTGAAGGACCCGCGCGGCTTTCGCGTATGGGCATATAAAACAGTCAGGTGGCGCGTCGTCGATCAGGTACGTCGTCGCGGTGTGCCTACCGAGGCACTATGTGAGGAAATGACTGACGGCGAGGTGGGAGGAAGTACCCATCTCGCCACGGCAGGCCAGCTTCATGCTCATTTGGCACGGTTGCCAGATGACGAACGCAGTGCACTGGCGCTCTATTACTTGGAAGAAATGAAATTAAGCGAAATCGCTGCGGTTCTTGATGTGCCGTTGGGTACCATTAAGTCACGGCTGAACCGAGCGAGAGGGCGACTTCGTAAACAGATGGCAGGAGATAAAGAATGGTAAATCTAGATGATAGAATTAAAGAGGAGTTAGAGAAAGAAACCTCTGAAATTGATACGCTACTAGCCAAAGAAGGTGGGTTACCTGATATGGTTTCAGCTGCATGGCACGGTGGCTTGCGGCGTTGGATTTGGTTCACGTCCATTATTTTACTGCCGATTAGTATTGTAATGTTCTGGTGTGGCTATGAATTCTTTACCGCGTCAACACAAGATGATCGTCTGTTTTGGGGGATATGTACATTATTGAGTGCGATGCCCCAGATAGCACTTAAACAGTGGCAGTGGATGGAAATGAACAGGTCGTCAATGATGCGTGAAATCAAGCGGTTGGAACTTGCCGTTGCCGCATTGGCGAAACAGACAAAATAGCAACTCTTTCCATAGCTTGATTGTATTGCAGTGCTGCGATCTGGCCATATAAGTTAAGTTGATAGTGAAGTAAGAGATTTGAGATGCACGATAAATAGGCACTGCAAACACGGAACAACAGGTTACTTGGTTCATGTGGTGACTGATTTTGACAGGTGTAGCTGTTTTAGGGGGTGAACTATGATTCTGGCGTAGATTAAGAAAGAGGTCATTCGCCAAGAAATGAAGCAGATGGAATTGGCGTTTAGATATGCTGTGGACGAAAATTAAATTGTAGCAGCAGCTTGCTATCGATTTATGCTGAACTAGGTTGTTTATGAAAATATCAGACCTTTGGAGAATCCTGTGAGCTCAATCTATGAATTCAGTATGCCCCGTTTAAATGGCAAGGAACAATCCCTTTCTGACTATAAAGGACAGGTTCTTTTAGTTGTTAATACAGCTTCTAAATGTGGTTTTACGCCGCAATTTGAAGGATTGGAAACATTGTTCAAAGATTTGAAAGACAAAGGATTAGTGGTTCTTGGTTTTCCCTGTAATCAATTCGGCAAACAAGATCCAGGCAATGACGATGAAATTGGTGAATTTTGTCAGATCAATTACGGTGTTAGTTTTCCTATGTTCTCAAAAGTTGAAGTGAACGGTGATAATACAGTGCCGCTTTATAAATATTTGAAGTCAGAAGGCCCTGGTTTGCTAGGTACTGAAGGCATCAAGTGGAACTTTACCAAGTTTCTCATTAACCGCGAAGGCAAGGTTGTGAAGCGCTTTGCTCCAAAAGATAAACCAGAGGCGATACGTAAAGCGATTGAGGCATTGTTGTAAGGCGATGTTTTTGGATCCGGGAGGCTACGAGATATTAGGCTTTCAGATTTTCCTCTAAAACCAGTACTTTACCTGCAAAAAGAATTTCGGGGAGAGCATCTTCTGTTTGTTCCCCTAGCCAGTATTGTCGGGCTTTTTCGTATGTATCGGCCAGAGGCTCACTTTCATTCATTAAAAGTTTGGCATCGCCTTTGTGCATTTTTCCTGTGAGCGATAATTTCATTAATCGTGAACGCCCTCCGATTTTTCGTTGCCAATAAGCGGCAAGTGACAAGCTATCTACTACCCACAGACAGCTTTTGCGTGACGGGGCATCAGGCACAAGTTCGCGTCTTACTTCCTCCATAATCAATTCGCGTGACAGCATGCTATAGTGATTTGCGATATTGTAGGCCTGTTTGGGTAAATCAGGCCCCATGATAGTGCCATTCTTAAAACTTCTAAGAAACTTTAAGGCTGGTACGCGTATGTTTTTACCATCCTTATGAACATTATAAGTGCGGGCCTTGTCATAATACCCAAAATATGGGTTGGTTTCATGGCCTACTTCGAATTCAGTGCCGACAGACAAGGGTGTGCGCTGCACATAATTTTTATTGTGTGCGACATGATAGTAGATCCCGTCTTTTATAATTTCAGTCATTAAAGCCCTATTGTTTTGGTACATGACCATGATGGCCCTGTACAAGTGGGAAAAGTCCCGGTTATCATGCGAGCGCTCGCAAGCTTGGGGGACAGATTGCTAGCATGTAGTTGATTTGGCAAGGGAAAAGGGAACGTTCAGTAATGCGACTTAAGGGTATTCAGAGAAGAGACTTCTTGTCTGGTGTGGCGCTATCTGCCACGGCATTTGCTACGGCCCCACTGGCAGGGTTGCAAGAGGAGTTGATTTCTTCGAAAGGGGCCTGGACATACCCACCGGAAAAAACCGGAATGCGTGGAACCCATAAAGGTAGTTTTGAGGTTGCTCATGCGGTTGCCTGGGCAGGGGAAACCTACGAAAGACCAAGAATAGCCAAAGATCAACCTTATGATTTGGTTATTGTCGGTGGTGGTATTAGCGGCCTCGCCAGTGCCTATTTAGCGCAAGAAAAACTGGGCAGTAAAGCGCGTATTTTAATATTGGACAATCATGATGACTTTGGTGGCCATGCCAAGCGCAATGAATTTATGGTGGATGGAAAGCGCCTGATTGGTTACGGCGGTAGTCAGTCAATTGATGCTCCGGCGAGTTATAGTAAAGAGGCGACGAAATTTCTAAAAGACTTAACTATTAAAACCGACCGTTTTTACCGTCATTTTGATCAGTCTTTTTATAGCCGAAAAGGCTTATCGCGCGGTTTGCATCTTGATGCTGAAATATATGGTGACGACCGATTGTTGGTGCGTAGTAGCAAGAGCAGTGCGGGGCTTTTCTCCTGGGAAGATGAAGCCGAAAAGGCTGAGCTGATGGAGCTGATCGAAGCCTTGCCGCTTACAAGCAGCGACAAAACTTTATTTAAGCGCATGTTTGTAGCCAACGAAGATTGGTTGGTGCCGAATGGTACTGACAGAGTACAATACCTTCAAACCACCTCCTTTGAAAACTGTATGCGTGATGCTGGTATGTCGGATGCAGGGTTAATTCTACTTCGCAGTGAAAGTCAGGGCTTTTGGGGGCTGGGATGGGATGCTCTTTCAGGCCTTGAGGCTGTTCGTATGGAGCATGCTGCAACTGTGGGGCTTGGTATTGATTTGGGTTCAGGCGAAGGTGAGTACGGAGATGAACCTTATATTTTCCATTTCCCTGATGGGAATGCTTCAATCGCAAGATTAGCCGTTGCGCACATGATCCCCGATGCGGTTGCAGGCAATGATATGGATAGTATCGTTAAGGCAAAAGTATATTACGACCGTTTGGATTTACCTCAAAATCCGCTACGAATAAGGTTGTCGAGTACCGTTGTCGATGTGCGTAATATGTCCGGCGGCGTTGATATCACTTATGTAAGAGATGGCCGCACAGAACGTGTGAAAGCGCGAGCCGCCATAATGGCTTGCTGGCACAATATTTTACCGCATATCATGCCAGAGATGCAGGAATCTCAGAAAAAAGCGATTGCTTATGCTGAAAAGATTCCTCTTAGTTATATTAATGTGGCTCTAAAAAATCAGCGTGCTTTTTATGAGGCAGGTGTTTCTCGTGTGTATGCACCGCATGGCTTGTGTGCCAATTGGTCTTTAGACTTTCCAGTAAATATGGGGGGATATGTTTTTCCTCAAAACCCTGATGATCCAGCCTTGGTGCATATGACCCATTGCCCTGTTCGGCCAGGACTTGCGCCACGTGATCAGCACAGAAAAGGCCGTATGGATATGTATGGGCTTTCATTTGAGGATTATGAGATTGCTATTGTTGGCCAACTTCAAGGTGCACTGGGGCACGCAGGATTTGACGCCGAACGTGATATCGCGACGATCACTGTAAACCGGTGGCCGCATGGTTATACCTATGAATATAACGAACTCTTTGATCAACGTGATTGGTCCCCCTTGAAAGGACCGCATATCGTTGGTCGCAAACGTATCGGCAATATTGCGATGGCGAACGCTGATGCTTCGGCCCATGCTTATGTTAACGGCGCTATTGATGCTGCAGTAAGGGCTGTGGAAGACCTATTTTAACTATCAAATCGCTCGGGGAGGGGCATTGATGGCACAGCAAAACGGACACCCGACTTTTTCAAGTCGGATTGGCTTTATTCTGGTTACTGCCGGCGCAGCCGTTGGGCTGGGCAATGTGTGGAGCTTCACATATGTTGCCGGCAAGAACGGCGGCGGCGGCTTTATGTTGGTTTATCTGCTGACGTTGGCCTGCATTGCAACTCCTGTTTTTATGGCAGAATTATTATTGGGGCGAATGGGTAAAGCCAGCCCCACAATGGCGCTTAAAAACCTTCAAGAGAGTGTAGGCTCAAAATTACCTTGGCGATTACCTGCATGGTTGGGGCTTGGATCAACCATTTTAATCCTTAGCTTTTATAGTGTGATAGCCGGGCAAGTAATGGCTTATGGCGGAGAAGCATTGCAAGGAGGTTTTGCTGGATGGTCTCCTGAGCAAGTTACTGCCCTTGATGCAAGCTACAAGTCTGGGGTGTTACAGCCAACACTTTGGGCGGGCATATTTATGGCGATGTCAGCGTTAATTGTTTCCGCTGGGGTGCGGGAAGGTTTGGAGCGCACCAGCCGTTATCTTATGCCAGCTTTATTTGTGATGTTGATAGGGCTGGTTGGCTTTGCTGCAGTGAAAGGCGATTTGTCTGCCGCGGTTGATTTTCTCTTTGGTTTTAATGAGATGAAATTATCACCTACCATTTTTATGGAGGCTGTAGGGCAGGCATTCTTTACTCTTTCAGTGGGGGTTGGAGGGATAATGATTTATGGCTCCTACATGGGGGCGGATGTAAATTTGCCACGTGCAACTTTGTGGATCGTCTTGATGGATCTGCTTGTTGCGCTTCTCGCTGGAATGGCAATTTTCCCGCTGCTGTTTGCCCATAATATGGACCCGGCTGTTGGCCCCGGTTTGGTGTTTGTGACATTACCTTTGGTGTTTTCAGAAATACCCGGTGGTGCCCTGGTAGCATTTGTGTTTTTTCTACTGCTTACTTTTGCCGCGATCACGTCTTCAATTGCTTTGATGTCGCCAATGACACAGCGTCTGGTGGAAGCAGGCTGGAAGCGCTCAAAGGCTGCATGGTTTGTTGCGTCACTGGCGTTTGCTTTCAGTATGCTAACGACTTTATCGTTTAATAACTGGAGTGATTTTTATCCCTTAGCCTTCATAGGGCTTGATCATCACACTTTCTTTGATTTGATCCGTGAAGGAGTGAACAACATCGTGTTGCCATTTGGTGGATTGGCATTTGCCTTGATGATTGCATGGGGCTTAAAGCGTGATGATGTACGGAATAGCTTGCCGATGCAGGAGGGCGGGCTATTTAGCCTTTGGTACGGTGCACTAAAATATTTGGTGCCAATCGCCATCATTGCTCTTTTTATCTCGGTGATTTAAGGGCGCTGAAAAAGGAACCAGCATGATTGATTTCACTAAACCTGAGTTTGTCAATGTGGGCGAGGTTACACTCCCAGTGTATAAAGCTGGTCCTGATCCAAAAGAAACAGACAAGCCAGCTTTGGTGTTTTTGCACGGCTGGCCAGATATAGCTTATAGCTGGCGTCACCAGATGGAGGAGCTGGCAAAAGAGGGTTATCCGGTTTTTGCGCCAGACCAGCGGGGCTATGGCCGGGCATCCAAACCTGTTGGTAAAGAAAATTATACCATGGCTAAATTAGCGGGAGATTTAGCCGGATTATTAGATCATTACGGTTTGGGTGATGCTGTTTTTATCGGGCATGATTGGGGCGCTATTATCTTGTGGCAATTGCCCTTTTATATAGGCAATAGAGTGCGTGGGTGTGCTGGCTTAGCTGTGCCCTTGATGCGGCATTTTCCAGTTGATCCAATCTCATTATTTCGTGCGCGTCTTGGTGATGAAATGTACATCGTACGTTTCCAAACCGAAGGTACATGCGAACCCATTTTGGAAAAAGACCTTGAAGCCACATTTAAGTTTTTTCACCGTAGGCCTGCGCCGGAAAAGTCTAGCAGTGGAAACTTTTCATTCAGTACTGAAAATCTTGATTTAATTAGCTTGCTTCAGGCAGGTGAAACTGAATGGGGCGGTGAGGAGTTGTTGAGTACAGACGAACTTCAAATGTTTGTTGATGCGTACCAGGAAAGTGGTTTTATGGGGCCGCTACACTGGTATCGTAACATGACCGAAAATTGGGAAGCACAGAAGCAGTTTCTTGTGGATGGTGAACTGCCCAAGGTTATGAAGCCATGCCTTATGATAACCGCTGAATTAGACCGTGCTTGTCCGCCGTCCCTTGCCGACGGCATGGAGGACTTGTGTGAACCTTATGAACGGATTGATTTAAAGGGGTGTGGACACTGGATACCTGCTGAACGCACAGCGGAAGTGAATGCAGCTTTGAAAAAGTGGCTTGCCCGGCATTTTATCTGACTTTCGCCTTTAGGGGGACAATCGACAGCTCATTCTGAGATAGAAATATCTGCTAAATTTATATGAAAATATGGTTTCACAGGCCAGCATTGTTAATGCTAGGGCTGTAGGCATTGCCTGCGGCTATTAACGGCAATAAGCGGTTGCTAGGGAAATATATGATTATGAATTTCGCTGTTTTTATAGAGGGCTTTGTCATCTCAGTAGGATTGCTGGTAGCGATTGGGCCGCAAAATGCGTATTTGCTGCGTCAGGGCCTTAGAAACAGGCATATTGCCGCCGTAGCTACTACTTGTTTTCTATCAGATGTTCTTCTTATAACGCTTGGTATACTTGGTGTAGGTGCTATTATTGCGGCTAATGATGCGCTTAGGGTTTGGCTTGGCTGGGGTGGTGCAGCTTTTTTATTGTGGTTTGCGTTCAAAAGTGCCCGTGCAGCGATGAACCCGGAGGTGATCTCCGAGGCCCTGATTGATGCATCTGCTGGGGAGGCTGCAGGAAAAGGTGTGCGGGTGGCAGTATTGCACGCGCTGGCTTTCACATACCTCAATCCATGGGTTTATATGGACACAATGGGACTGATTGGCACCTACAGTGTGAAATACGCTGATGATGGTGGGCGTTTCACCTTTATGGTGGGGGCATGGGTTGCTTCGGCTGTTTGGTTTTATGGGCTGGGATACGGGGCCAAGAAGGCGGCACCGTTATTTAAGAAGCAAATCACATGGCGTATTCTTGATAGTTTTATCGCGGTAATGATGTTGGTGGTGGCACTATTATTGGTGCGACATCAACTTTCAGGTATTTAGTTGATAATATGATAGTTCCCCGTTGCTAAAGCTCAGGTCATCCCCCATATTTTACAAGAACTGTAAAAGGGGGCTTTATGACAATGCAGCTTTGTGGGGTGAGCGTTTCACCATACTTTGAGCGTATATTGACGATGCTAGATCTTAAGGGGGCTATGAAGCAACTTGAGTATCCAGGAGTTCCTGGCGGTTTTAAGTCGGCAGAGCATCTAGCGCATCATCCGATGGGTATGGTCCCTTATCTTATCAAAGACGATGGTGATAGCCTTACTGAAGGACAAATCATTATGGAATATCTGGACGCGGTTCTGGATGGGCCGAAAATGTTGCCAGATAGTCCAGACGCAGCAGCGCAAGTGAAAGCAATTTGCCGAATATTTGATCTTTACTATTACGCCGCACAGCGGCCTATCGGAAGTACCTTTTTCGGTGGAGAAGAAGATCCCGACGCTATCAAGAAAGCTTTGGAGGAAGATATTCCAAAGGCCTTGAATTATATTGAGAAATATATGGGGGAAGCCTCTCGTGCGGTGGGAGATAGTTGGTCTATTGCTGACACAGTTTTGATTAGCCAGTTCTATTGGTATGACCGAGTGGGGGCAAAGTTCCCTTTACCAACATTGGCAGATTACCCCAAACTAAATTCATATTGGGTTAGAACCAAGGAAACAGACGAAGCCAAGCGTAGTTTTGCGCGTATTGAGAAATCATTTGAGGAAGTGTTTGGGAGTGAAGGGTAATGTCGGTTGATCTAAATTATACCGGGCGATGCCTTTGCGGTGCTATAAAGGTGGAAGTGGTAATGGAGCCTAAATGGGTAAGCCACTGCCATTGTCCGTCCTGCCAGAAGGCGACTAGCGCAGCCTTTGCCACATATGTTGGATTTGATAACACTGCGGTGCGGTTTACCGGAGATACGCCAAAGGTGTTTAAGTCTAGCCCCGGTGTGAAGCGTCGGTTTTGTGACGGGTGTGGCAGCCCGGTGTCATTCGAGGGGGAAGCATGGCCCGGTGAAATCCATTTGCATGCAGTGTTGCTGGACCAGGCAAACGAAGTTGAACCCCAAGGGCATACATTTGTTAAAAACCAGCAGCCATGGATTAAGCTG
>Ga0316207_10002562_pt1 | contig 18405 bp, 13 predicted proteins | sample 6weekpyrite_MG_FD_204943 | JGI IMG/M metagenome (GOLD analysis project Ga0316207, IMG submission 204943) | Microbial mat bacterial communities from mineral coupon in-situ incubated in ocean water Damariscotta River, Maine, United States -... | ecosystem: Environmental > Aquatic > Marine >...
GTCATGTAGAAAGCTAAAACTGTAAGGAATAAAAATGCCCCTAAGTGTAGTCATCCTCGCCGCCGGTAAAGGCACCCGTATGAAATCCAGTACCCCAAAAGTACTGCATAAACTCGCAAACAAACCACTAGTAGAGCATGTTTACAATACGGCAAAAGACTTAGGTGCAGAAGAAGTCGTAGTAATTTATGGGCACGGTGGAGAACAGGTAAAAGAAACCTGCAAACACTTCGATGCTAAATGGGTGGAACAAGAAGAACAATTAGGTACTGGTCATGCGGTGATGCAGGCATTTGATTCGATTAATCTTAATAATGATGTCCTGATCCTGTATGGAGATGTTCCATTAACGAGAAAAGAAACCCTGCTGGACCTACTGGAATATTCAGAAGGTAAAGTGGCCCTGTTATCAGTTAACCTGAATGAGCCGTTTGGTTATGGACGTATTTTAAGAAATAATGATAATCAGGTAACGGGTATAGTTGAACAAAAAGACGCCACAGAAGAACAGCAACAGATAAAGGAAGTTAACACGGGGATTCTGGCCTGTAATGGTGAAACTTTAAAACAACTCCTGAATAATATTGATAATAAGAATAGTCAGGGTGAGTATTATTTAACTGATATATTTGAATTAGCAGCTAAGGATAAAATCGAAATAAAAACTGCACAAGCTGATTCAAGTTATGAAGTAGAAGGTGTTAATAATCAAATACAGTTAGCAACTTTAGAACGTATTTTTCAGGAAAATATAGCAAATGAATTAATGACTAATGGAGTAGCATTAGCTGATCCTGCGCGCATCGATATACGAGGTAATGCGAAAATTAGTAATGATGTTTACATAGATATAAATGCAGTCATTGAAGGTGATGTAGAAATTGGTAGTGGTACAAATATTGGTCCTAATTGCGTCATTATAAATTCAATAATTGGTGAAAATGTAAAGATAAAAGCAAATTGTGTATTGGAAAATGCAGTCGTAGAAAATAATTGTGAAGTTGGTCCATATGCTCGCTTAAGACCAGAAGCGCATTTAAGTGTAAATGCTAAAGTTGGTAATTTCGTTGAAATAAAAAAAGCCAGTATAGGTGAAGGCAGTAAAGTTAATCATTTATCCTATATCGGAGATACTGAAATGGGTAAAAATGTTAACGTGGGAGCTGGCACTATTACCTGTAACTACGATGGAGCTTATAAACATAAAACTATAATAGGTGATGATGTATTTGTTGGTTCAGATACCCAGCTAGTTGCCCCTGTAACTATTTCTGATAATGTAACAATAGGTGCAGGTACAACCATAACAAAAGATGTAGAAGAAAATATGTTGGTTATTAGTCGCTCACCTCAAAAAAACATAACAGGTTGGGAGCGGCCTAAGAAGAAACAATAATTTTTATTAATATACTATGAATTATAATTAAAAAATGTCAGACCTGGTTAAACAAGCAGAAGAGTTTGCGACTAAAGAGCATCAGAGAATTAATCACGTTCGTAAGTATTCTAATTTACCTTATCAAACACACCTTCAGGCAGTATCTAAATTAGTTGCAACTGTAACAGAAGATGAAGAAATGATAGCGGCAGCATGGTTGCATGATACAGTAGAAGATACACCAGCAACATTAGGCGATATTGAAACTGCTTTTGGAGAACAAATAGCTGAACTTGTTGAAGAATTAACAGATATCAGTAAGCCATCTGATGGTAATAGAGCGGCTCGTAAAGAAATTGATCGACAACATCTGGCAACTGCTTCACATCGTGCTAAAACAATTAAGCTAGCCGATTTAATACATAATTGTGCTGATATAGTAAAACATGATGAAAAGTTTGCAATAACATTTATTTCTGAAATGCAGGCACTACTTGAAGTTCTATCCGAAGGTGATGCTAGTTTATTGAGCCGTGCAAAAAAATTACTTAATAAAAGTAGAGAAAAATTAGGTATAGATCCTTTAGCACAAAGACATTTTGAGCCTGTAAATAGCAGGATAATAAATTTACCCGGTTTTTCAGATACCAATTTTAAGAATAAATACTTACAACTATTTACTGCAAGAGATATCGCTGAAAGCCTGCTATCATTTGACAGTGATACACAAATTAAGAAAGTAGATAAAGCATTTAATTATCATAGGCAGAGTGTTGCAAGTATAAGAATTAATGGCAGGGTACAGGGATTTGTAAAGCAAGAAAATTTAAAAGGAGAAATTTGCGGTGAAAGTATGCGACATTTTACCCAGGATCAGGTGCTTAGAGGTACATCTAGTTTAAGTGATGTAATACATGTACTAACCAGGCATGAATATTGTTTTGTAAATATTTTTGGTGATGTATCTGGAGTTGTAAGCCGAGAAGACATAAATAAACCCCAGGTAAGGATGTGGCTTTTTGGATTGATAACTATGATTGAGACGGCGTTAACACAATTAATTGAAAAAGTTTATCCTGAAGAAATATGGAAAAGCGTAATGTCGAAAGGGCGTCTTGAAAAAACAGAAAATATATGGCTCGAAAGAAAAAGAAGGAATTTACATTGTAAGCTAATCGAATGTTTACAGTTTTCTGATAAAGCAGGTATTTTGATATCAGATAAAAAAACATTAACGCAAATGGGATTTGAAACGGGAAAACAGGCAAAAAAAGTAATCAAAGAATTAGAGTCATTAAGAAATCATTTAGCTCATTCCCAGGACATTGTGTCACATGACTGGGCGCCCATAGCGCGGCTTGTTAATAGATTAAGTGAAAACATAATATAAATAATGCTTCAAAAAGATGAAAAACATTATGATGTCATTATAATTGGAGCAGGTGCTGCGGGATTATTCTGTGCATTTAATGTGGCTATAAAAGACAGGAAGCGAGTGTTAGTGCTTGACCATGCAAATAAAGTAGGCAAAAAAATATTAATGTCCGGGGGTGGTCGTTGTAATTTTACTAATTTAAATACAACACATGAAGATTTTCATTCTGAAAATCCCCACTTTGTTAAATCTGCATTGAATCAATATACAGCATATGATTTTTTAGCATTAGTAGAAAAACATAAGATTGATTATGTCGAAAAATCACCTGGGCAATTATTCTGTAAAAATAGTTCCAAAGATATTTTGAGACTATTACTAGATGAGTGTTCAAGTTCAGCTGTTAAAATATATAAAAAATGCAGTATACATAAAATAAATAAGCAAAAATTGTTTGAAGTTGAAACTTCATTAGGAAATTTTACGAGTAAAGTGTTAGTTATTGCGACTGGAGGATTATCAATTCCAACATTGGGTGCTACCGGTTACGGATATGAAGTCGCTAAATGCTTTGGGCACGATGTCGTATCAACATCAGCCTCACTAGTTCCATTTACTTTATCTAAAAAAATGATGGAGAAACTTAAAAATTTGGCAGGGGTTACACAGTTTGTCATAGTTAGTAATAAATCAAATGTAATAGAAGATGATCTGTTGTTTACACACAGGGGTTTAAGTGGACCTGCCATACTTAAGTTATCAGCTTATTGGAGATATGGTGAAAAAATACAAATAAACCTGGTCCCGACTAATAATATAGTTGATTATCTAAAATCAGAAAGACTTAAACATTCTGATAAATTACTACACAATTGCCTGAGTAATGTAATGTCTAAAAGACTAGCAACATTTATATGCAGTGATAATTTAAAAGAACTAAAATTAAAACAACTCAATAAACAGCTGTTAGATGAGCTTGAAAACAAAATTCATCGCTGGACTTTTACTCCTACTGGAACAGAAGGATATAAAACAGCAGAAGTAACTTCTGGTGGAATTAGTACTGAGCGTGTCTCATCTAAAACGCTAGAATCAAGCTTAGTTAAAAATTTGTATTTCATAGGTGAAGTGCTGGATATTACAGGGCAACTAGGTGGTTATAACTTTCAATGGGCCTGGTCTTCTGCCTGGTGCGCTTCACAGGCAATTAATTCAACTTATAGTAAAGATAAAGAGATTAACTGATCTAATTACTATGATCTTTGGTTTCACCGTTCATCTAGAATATAAGTTTGAATAACTAAAAATAATTGAATAAGCCAGGATATAAAGTAGCATTATTGAAGTAGGTTTTATATCTATTCTCTTTATATTCTCTGTTCTTGAGAAAATGATGTAGTAAATTGATAATCAGATAAGTATTTTTACATAAGAATGTGTGAAGTTATTTTTACTTTAAATTGATACCTGGAATATAGTCAGTTTGGGTTTTGAATATTGGTTTAATTATGTCAACAAAATCACTCGAATTTATCGATAGGCTTTTCACAGCTATATCAGAAGATTCAGCAATTCCTAATGCAATTAAGCCGTATCTAATTGGTTTACAGACTCCAGTAATAAAGGCATCTTCTGATCAACAATTTTTTACTGACGCAATTCACCCGGTAAGAATGACTTTGCTTTTGCTTAAGAATATTTGTAGCTCAGCTAAGAATGTCAGGGAGTTATCAATAAATATAAGCAAAATAACTGATGAGTTGATACACGCGAGTGAAATATCTACGAATGATTTTATAATTGCTAACAGGTCACTATTAGAATTAATTGATGATGAAAGTAAAAGCCATGATATTAAAAATTATGAGGCCATTGATAAACAACGTGAAGAAAAAGTTAAAAAAGAAGAAACTAAACAAATAGTAATAACTAAACTACAGGAAATTATATCTGATCATAAAATACCTGTTTTGGCACATGAATTAACGCTTAAGATATGGCCTCAATATATGTATAAACAATGTGCCAGATATGGAACCACAAGTAAACAATGGGAAGAAGGTATTGATAGGTTTGAAAAAATAATCAATTATTTGCAACCTTTAAGTGATGATAATAGTTGGCAAGAAATAAACAATAATTATGAACAACTTGTGCAATCTGTAAATGTTCTGTTAAATAAGGCTGATATTAAAAAGCAAAGAATAGAAATTACGACAGATGCATTAAAAAAAGCAATAAGTATAAATTTACAAAAATATAAAAGCGTAAGTAAAGCTGCCATTAATGATACTAAAACAGAAAATAAATCAGTTGTTCTTCCTAAATCTGTAAAAGTTGGTGAGTGGTATGATTTATTTACAGCAGAAAATTGTGCTGCAAATAGATTGAAGCTTTCACTCGTTGTAGAAGATCAGGGTGTGTTAGTTTTTGTTGATCATCGAGGAATAAAAGGAATGGTAAAGGAGGTGGATGTTTTTGCAGAGGAATTATCTAGATTTTTATCACGACCAGTACAGGCTAGTAAACCAAAATTGGTAGATACCTTAAATGATTTAGTCTCTAAATTTCCTAAATTTAAATGATAAATAAAAATAAAGAAGCTTACTCACAGAGAGGGGGGTAGTTATCACCTCTCTGTTGAGATGCTAGATTAACGTTATTAACATAGCTAAAATTCCAATAATTTATGTATTACAAAAAACAAAGTTAATCGGGTTTTAAAGTTGTTTTAATAATTAATTATTATTAGGCAGGGTTACATTCAATTCTAGAATTGAACAACCATCATTATTGTCAAGGGTAACAGACACCTGGTCATTATCAATGGGAATGTATTTCTTAATAACTTCAATTATTTCCTGCTGCATTTTTGGTAAATAATTTGGCTGATTACGCATGCCCCGTTCATGTGCCACGATAACCTGCAGGCGTTCCATGGCTAATGAAGCAGAGTTTGCTTTATTAGTTTTAAAATAATCAAATATACTCACTATTTGGCTCCTAATAGCCTTTTTAAAAGCCCTTTCTTCTCAACTTCTAAAAAACGGAATTCAATCTTTTCACCGAGCAAACGAGAAACAGCATCCTGATATGCATGACCAGCATCAGCAGTTTCATCGAATATTACTGGTATGCCCTGATTGGAAGCTTTAAGTACAGCTTCTGATTCTGGAATAACGCCGAGTAAGGGAATTGCGAGAATTTCTTCGACATCAGTCACACTTAACATTTCTCCTTCAGTAACACGCATTGGATTATAACGAGTGAGAAGCAGGTGTTCTTTAACTGGATCTTCACCCGTTTCAGCTCGTAAAGACTTACTTTGTAATATACCAAGTATACGATCTGAATCTCGTACAGATGAAACTTCTGGATTGGTAACAACAATGGCCTGATCAGCATAATACAACGCCATTTGCGCGCCTTTTTCTATGCCCGCAGGTGAGTCACAAATAATAAAATCGAATGTCTCAGCAAGTTCGTTTAGTATCGTTTGTACACCATCTAGAGTTAATGCATCTTTATCACGGGTTTGTGAAGCCGGTAAGATAAACAGGTTTTCATTACGTTTATCTTTAATCAGTGCCTGATTTAAATTGGCTTCATTATTTAAGACATTAACAAAATCATATACCACGCGACGTTCACAACCCATAATCAGGTCGAGATTTCGTAAGCCAACATCAAAATCGATTATCACGGTTTTATATCTGCGGATTGCAAGACCGCTACCAATTGCTGCACTAGTGGTCGTTTTGCCAACACCGCCTTTTCCAGATGTAACTACAATAATTTCTGCCAATGCATGGCTCCTTTTAAATTTTCTTAAATATGTGCGAAGTATTAATTAAACTGGCTCTACTTGCAAGATCTGTTCGTCGAGGTAAACCTGGGCGGATTGCTTCCATACCTTTTCACGTAAAGAATCACTAAGCATAAAATGTCCTGCTATGGAGATGAGCTCAGCTTCCATTTTTGTACAGAACACACGTGCATCTGTATTGCCTTTAACACCGGCTAATGCACGACCCCGTAGTGCTCCATAAATATGAATATTTCCGTCGGCGAGAACCTCTGCGCCTTCACTCACCTGGGATAATATAATTAAATCTCCCCCTTCAGCATAAATTTGTTGACCGGAACGAACAGGCCTGGAGATTAGCTTGCTGGTATGTAACGTCGTATTATTTTTAATATCAGTCTTATCAGTTTTTTTGTCAGATATTTCAGGGCTAACAGAAGCTTTAGTGCCAGCACGGGATGCAGTATCAGATAAAAGCGTCAAACCTGTGGCTTTAATAGAGTTTAGAAAACGATTATGTGGACATTTGAATGCCATTGGTTGCAGGTTAAACTTGCGACAGATAAGGAGTAATTCATTTAAATCTAAATCGGTAATATTTTCATCGATCTTATCAAGGCTGATAATGACTGGTGATTGCTTAAAAAACATCGGTGCCTGATTTATCTTGTCCTCAAGTTGTAGAGTAAATTCATCTAATGAAAAATGAAACAGTTCTAATTTAAAAGTGGTAACTACACTGCCTTTTAACTGGAAACAGGTATCGGACATAGGGAATTTGCCTTTAAGGTATTAAAACGTCTTGCTCTAAATGCACTATTTTAGCATTATAAAGGAGCATTGTTTATCTAAGGTTTAATCCAGCCACCGGTTACCTGTATTGGCTGTAAATAATCGTCAGAGTTTATCCAGATGGCTAATGCATAGCGTTCAGCTCTAAACTTACTACTGGTTTTAACAGATAAATTCCATTGGCCATCTTTGGAGTAGACGGTTTGTTTGTCTACAACGATAAAGTTTTCAATAAATGTTCGGCCCGCATTTTCACCGTGTTGTACATTTGTTTTAATACCAAATCCAAGTAAGGCAACATTTAGATTTAAAGGCGTTTTCTGGCTATAATTAACCAGCAAATTTGAATTATTTAAAACAGCAGTTAAAACACCGGGATTAAGGTCAGACCCAGGTAGTGAATTTCCCCGATACCAGCCGCGCCATTCTTTACCATTAACCAGCATTCCCGGCGTATAAACTGAACTAAAGCCGCCCTGAGAATGATAAGTTCTTTGTCGTTGTGAGTATTGGCTCAAAGAGAAAGGGTCTTTCCAGCCTAGATAGTTCCAGTAATCAACATGAAATACAACAGGGATAAAATCCTGCCATAAGCCCGGGTTATCGAGTTGTTTAGAGACCCAGTGCTCAGCGGGAGGGCAACTGCTACAGCCCTGAGATGAATACAGTTCAAGAAGCTGGGTTAAATTTTCCGTGCTTTTAAATGTCTGTGCATTACTACTGCTTGAAAAGCCGGTTATTATACTGAGTGTAAGGCATAGCCCTGTTACATAATGGTTCATAATCTCTCTCCGTTTATTGTAGAGTAAGTAAAAAACAGTGAGTTCGATGATGTTAATGTTTTGTGATATTTGAGCAGAAATCAGTCGCGAAATATAAACTTAAATATTAAGAGCTTTCACCATTAAGACATTGCTCAATAGCATATTCTGGTGTGTCATGCAGGAATGCGCCATGTAAAGGATAAAGTTCATTGAGCCTGTCTACATATTGAACCTCATCTTTCATTACAAAAACAATGGTTTTAGTAGCAGGTGAATATTTAGGTAGAGCTGATAATAGAACGTCCAGATTACTTACATTCACACCCGCATAGTTATTTCCATAACCATAGAAGAACTCAGCAACTATAAAATCGGGTTTGTGGGTTTTTAAAGCTTTAATTGCATTGCGACTGGAATTGACCTTTATTTCACGCGCGCCCATCTGCGAAAATAAACTTGACAGTTTTGGGTGGGTTGGTGATTCAATTACAGAAAGTATAGTCAGGCTCATGTTAATTCTATATAACGAAAAATACAATAATACTATCAGGCTCTGATAAAATACATGACAAATAAACAGCACGAAGCTCAATAGCAATTATGGCACTACTAACTCTACGAAATATTTACCTGGGCTTCGGTGGTCCGAACTTATTTGATTCACTTAATCTACAAATAGAACCCAGGGAGCGCCTGTGTTTGCTGGGGCGAAATGGTGAAGGGAAATCTACCCTGATGAAGCTAATCGGAGGCATGGTTAAGGCTGATGAGGGCAGTATTGAGCAACAGCAAAATCTTAAAATAGCCTATCTCACCCAGGATATACCCGATGATGTTGAGGGTAGTATTTATGATGTAGTGTCCTCAGGCCTGGAAGGCGTGGGTGAAATACTTAAAAATTATCACCATTGTAGCCTGGAGCTGGCTGAAGACTACACTGACCAGAAGATGGAAGAGCTGTCACGAATTCAGCATGAATTAGAAGCGGTTGATGGCTGGAGCCTGTCGCAACAGGTTGAAACGACAATTTCGCAATTAGAATTACCTGCTGATGATGAATTCAGTTCATTATCAGGTGGGCTGAAACGCCGGGTATTACTGGGAAAAGCGCTTGTTACTGAGCCTGACTTACTGTTACTTGACGAACCAACTAATCATTTAGATGTTGAGGCTATTCAGTGGATTGAAGAATTCCTGCTTAACTGGAGTGGCAGTGTGTTATTTGTAACACATGACCGGTCGTTCTTAAAAAGGCTGGCGACACGAATTATTGAACTTGATCGTGGAAAATTAACTTCATGGCCAGGTAATTATGAGACCTACCTCTTACGCAAGCAGGAAGCATTAGATAATGAAGAAAAAGAAAATGCCCTTTTTGATAAACGACTGGCCCAGGAAGAAGTGTGGATTAGACAGGGTATTAAAGCCAGGCGCACCAGAAATGAGGGGCGTGTGCGCGCCCTGAAGGCCATGCGAAATGAACGTATGCAAAGACGCGAGCAAAAAGGCCAGGTTAATATGCAGGTATCAGCCCAGGATCGTTCAGGTAAAAGGGTGGTTGAAGCAGAGAATATTAGTTATAGCTATGCAGATCTGCCAATTGTGAAGGATTTCAGCACACTAATAACCCGAGGTGACCGAATCGGCATAATAGGTCCAAATGGTGTGGGTAAATCTACCCTGGTTAAACTGATGTTAGGTGAAATTGTACCTGACGAAGGTAAGATCGAGCTGGGTACAAAACTTGAAATTGCCTATTTTGATCAGCTACGATCAGAATTAGATTTAAAGAAAAGTGTCAGGGATAATCTGGCCCCAGGTACAGATAAAATAGAAGTTGCCGGCAGGGAAAAACATGTTATGAGTTACTTAAGTGATTTCCTGTTTTCTCCACAGCGTGCAAATTCTCCTGTGAGTACATTGTCAGGTGGAGAGCGTAATCGATTAATGCTCGCAAAATTGTTTGCAAAACCATTTAATCTTCTGGTGATGGATGAGCCGACAAATGATCTGGATGTAGAAACCCTTGAATTACTAGAGGATTTATTAATGCAATACGAAGGCACTTTGATATTGATAAGTCATGATCGCGCATTTCTGGATAATGTAGTAACCAGTACACTTGTATTTGAAGGTGATGCACAGATTAATGAATATGTTGGAGGTTATGAAGACTGGTTAAGACAATCTCAACATCAAAAAATAAACGAGAAAAAGGCCGGGATAACAAAGAAAGAAACGAAGCCATCTAGTCAGGAAAAAACGGCTAGAAAACTCACCTTTAAAGAACAGAAAGAATTAGAACAGCTACCAGCACTGATAGAAACCTTAGATGCTGAGCAAGAAGAGATAACCGGAAAAATGGCGGATGCAGGATTTTATCAGCAGGATAAAGAAACCATAGCAACAACAACACTACGTCTTGCAGAAATAGAGCAGGAATTAAAGGAGGCATATAAACGTTGGGAGCAGCTGGAAGAAATGCAATGACAGGAATATCATTCAAATTATGCCTGGCTGTCCTGCTAAGCCTGTTTTTAAATGCCTGTGGAAGTGAAAAAGAGAGTATAACAAAACACCAGGCAGATATAGAATATGATATTTTGATGCGGGGTGGCGATAAAGATATTTCATATATAAATCAAGCGCGACCGATTTTAGAAAAACGTTGTATAGTCTGTCATGGTTGTTATGACGCACCCTGCCAGTTAAAACTGACTTCAATAGAAGGCATTAAGCGCGGTGCAAATCCAGAAAAAATATATGACTCTGAACGAATATTATCAACTGAGCCAAAGCGGCTTTATATTGATGCTAATTCTGAAAAAGAATGGCGCGAAAAAGGTTTTCACTCAGTATTAAATGAACAACAAGATAATGAAATAAATAACTTACGCCATTCTGTTTTGTATAAAATACTGCGCCTAAAGCAGCTAAACCCCCAGCCTCGCGTCGGTATGATTGATGAGAATATTGATTTAGGGCTAAATAGAGAGCAGGTCTGTCCAGTAAATGAAGAGTTTGAAGAATATGCAGAAGATTATCCGGCCCAGGGTATGCCTTTTGCAACACCTAATTTATCGGATGATGATTATCATGTCCTGGTAAAGTGGATATCACAGGGTATGCCCGATGATAGTCAGTTGAATTTTTCTGAATTTACAAAAAAACAGATTGAAAAATGGGAGAAATTTTTTAATAGATCCGATTTAAAAAGCCGTCTTGTAAGCCGGTATATATATGAACATTTGTTTTTAGCACATATACATTTTAAGCAGGATAACAATAGAGAATTTTTTCGATTAGTTCGCTCTTATACACCACCTGGTCAACCAGTTAAAGAAATTGCAACTGTCAGGCCGTATAATGATCCTCAAGTAGTAGACTTTTATTATCGATTACGCTATGAAAAATCCTCAATAGTTGATAAGTCACATGTGGTTTATGAACTTTCCGATCAGAGACTGGAGCGTTACCAGGAATTATTTTTTAATACTGACTATTCGGTTGAAGGCTTACCAGCTTATGAAGTAAAACTTGCCTCAAATCCAATTAAAACATTTTCCGACATTCCAGTAATGTCACGTTATAAATTTCTGTTAGATGATGCAAAATTTTTTATCGAAGGATTTATAAAAGGTCCTGTTTGTCGTGGTCAGGTGGCATTAAATGTTATTGAAGATAATTTCTGGGTGTTTTTCTCTTCACCTGAAAGCTTTCGGGTAAATAGAGATACTGATTATTTAAACACAATGCTTGATGAATTTAACTTACCTGCTGGGCAGGAAAATACGTTAAATATTTTTAGTACCTGGACAAATTACTGGAATTTACAGCGTAGCTATATGCTTAAGCGGCAGGAAACGTTTATAAAATTACCTCAAATGAATCTGGATTCAGCGTTATCAAATATCTGGGATGGCAGCGATAGCATAAATAAAAATAACGCTGCATTAAGCGTATTTCGACATTTTGACAGTGCAACGGTAAAACAGGGTTTGATTGGTAGCTACCCCGAAACAGCCTGGGTAGTTGACTATCCAATGTTTGAAAGACTTCATTATTTACTGGTAGCTGGATATGATGTACATGGAAGTATTGGGCATCAGTTTAATACACGTATCTATATGGATTTTCTAAGAATGGAAGCTGAGAATACATTTTTAGCCTTTCTACCTATTGAACAGAGAAAGGCGATTCGCCAGGCCTGGTATAAAGGCATTCGTCAAAGTTTAGAAAAATATTTTAAGGAACCAGATAAATGGTTGAATGTACAAATTGTAAATGGATTTAAAACGGATGACCCTAAGAGAGAACTATATAATGTGCTTGAGCAAAGAGTAAAAAACTCTATGAATGTGACCGACCCCATTAATCGATGTAATGGTCTTACGTGTGAGACTGATAAAACGTTAACTGAAATGGATAAACAGATGCAACGGATTGCAAAGATTAAAGGTGAAAAATTAATAGTATTTCCGGATATCGCTTTTCTAAAAGTGACGGGCACAAAAAAAGATCAGGTTTATACATTGATTAATAATAAAGGTTATAAAAATATTACGTCCTTATTAAGTGAAACGAATAATAGAGACAGGGCTGATGATACTATGACAATATACAAAGGTATATTGGGTTCATACCCTAACTTCTTTTTTGTTGTAGATGAAAGTGAATTAAGCCGTTTTACAGATAAAATTACAAGTATAAAAAATAGAGATGACTATGAGCAATTTGTTGGTATCTATGGTGTGCGTAGAACATCAACAAATTTCTGGAAAGCAGCTGACTGGTTTAATAAGCAATATGCAAAGCAGGATCCGGTTGATTACGGAATTTTTGATCTGTATCGATATAATAATCGTTAAAACTTAATATATTTAATCAGGAAGATTGGTAGAAAATAGTCTATTACTACAGTAATGAATCTTAACCTGCATTCCAGATTATTAATCAGCCTGCTAGTCCTGTTGCTAGCGGGCTTTTTACTATTGGGTGTGGTATTGCTGGGAGATGCTAAAAATCAGATTGAGGAATTTCGTCAAACCCAGGCAGTATATCAGGCCAGAACTCTTGCAGAAGCGAGTTTAGATGGGCTGGTTTCTAAAGATTATGAATTACTTGAACGTTGGGTGCAGTCCTCCATGCCCTCAGCAGATTACGCATACGCAGCCCTGATTCGTCCTGATGGTCTGGTTCTTATTCACACCGATTTAACCCATACAGGTAAGTCCTGGCCTACAATCCTGATTTCAGAACAGGAAACCGTGCGCAAGAATAGCTTTAACGAGCGTCCGGTTGTTGAAGTAATTTATCCCGCGGTTATTAGCAGTAAAGTTTTAGCAAATGCACATGTTGCTTATTACCTTGATACGGATTACTTCCTGCAAAAGCAAACGATAACTCGAATTACAGTGGTGCTACTGGCTATATTTATTTTGATAATAATTGCATCTCATTTTGTAACCAGAAGCATTGTTACGCCTATTGAGTTATTAAAAAAATCCATAGGCAACGCATCACTTGATAAGGTACTTGCTTTCAATAACAAACTCGAGGTTCGAACGGATGAGGTTGGTGATTTAACACGGGCATTTAAGGACATGTCAGAAAGACTAACAGAATCCCACAAGAACCTGACTGCAAGTTTGGTCTGTAACAAGGCCATTGTTGATAGTGCGATTGATGGTGTGATAGTAATTGATTCGCATGGAATGATTGAATCTGTCAATCCTGCAGCGGAAAAACTATTTGGATATAGTGCCGAAGAATTAATCAATAATAATATCAAGATGCTCATGCCGGCACAATTTTATAGTAAACATAATGAGTATATGAAGAACTATAAAAGTAGCCGGCATCAAAAAGTTATTGGCACCCGTCGAGATATAGAAGGGCAATGTAAAGATGGCTCAAAGTTTCCAATAGAAATAGCAATTGGTGAAATTAATGTTAATAGTGAGCTGAAGTTTGTGGGAACCGTACGAGATATCAGATTACGATATGAGCATGAAAAAGCAATAATACTTGCAAAAGAAGCGGCAGAGGAAGGTGCCCGTGTAAAATCTGAGTTTCTAGCTAACATTAGCCATGAATTACGTACACCAATGAACGCTGTGATGGGTTACTTAGATTTATCGCTAATGATGGATGAATTGTCACCCACTCAGGAAAAATATCTTAATAACGCATCTCGATCAGCCAGGGATTTACTGGATATTATTAATAATATTCTTGAATTTACAAATATGGATAAGGGAAGCCTGGAACTGATTATTTGCGATTTTAGTATCCATGAAATTGTGAAAGCAATAAGTAGAAAAAGTGTAAAAGAAAATACTGGAAAAGCGATTGAACTTGTAAGTGAGATTGATCCGGAAATTCCACACCTGTTGTCAGGTGATTCTGCTCGTATATATAACATTCTTAATCATTTTATAAACAACGCCTATAAATTTACCACCGAAGGGGAGATTAAACTTTCTGTCAAACTTGAAAAAATAAAAGATAATATAGTTGATGTTCGTTTTATAGTTTCAGATACGGGGATTGGCATTAAAGAAAACGATACAAAGCATATATTTAAGCTCTTTACCCAGGTGGATGGTTCGTATACCCGATCCTATGGTGGTACGGGTATCGGATTAGCTTTATGCAACCGACTGGTTGAAGTTATGCAGGGTAAAATTGGTGTTAGTTCAATATCAGGTAAAGGCAGTTCATTCTGGTTTAGTGTTCCACTGACTATAATACCCAAGGGGTCTATAACTGAGGATTTGACTGAGAAAATTTATTTAGAAAAAAGCCCTGTAGAAAAAAAAGCAGGCAGGGAAAAAATATGCATTCTGGTTGTAGAAGATAATCCCATTAACCAGAAGATGATAGTTGAAATGCTGGAGCTCCTGGGATATGAAGTTAATGTGGTAGATAATGGTTTACTGGGTGTAGAAGCGATTGAAAAGGGGAGTTATGATTTAGTCTTTATGGATTGTCAGATGCCGGTTATGGATGGATATGAAGCTACGCAAAATATACGTAAATTAGATAAAGGACATATCCCGATTATTGCGGTAACGGCCCACGCGCTAGAAGGAGATCGTGAAAAATGCATTGATTCAGGAATGGATGATTATATGATCAAACCATTCAGTAAAAAAGATCTGGAAAAAATGGTCTCTAACTGGATAGCATAATTTAAACAGCAGTTTTCATTTTACTCATCTGGCAGGCTGTTAATCCTGGTCCTCAACACAAATCAGTTTATTCGGTACTAAAATATAAACGGAATCATTTACAGAAGCACAGCTGATATTAAATATAAAGATAAATGTCTTATGGTTCACAACGTATAAATGAGATACATCGTCCTATAACACGATCCTTGAAGGGATCGTGTTAATCTATAATATTTGCATGATGACAATTATGTAAATTTTACTGTGATAAATCTTTACTACAGCCAGTTATCTTTCGTGTTAAAGGCTTTTGTAGATTTGATTTTCCATCATCCATACAATGCTGTTTGCAGGTTTCTATACACCTTGGTATGTCTTTCTGACAGTTATATGGCCGTGACCAGTTTGAACAACCCCCTTCGTTTTCCAAAGACAGACTGGGTGATGAAGGTAGAACAATAGCTCTGTCTCTTGTGTCCAGTGCCATAACTGGAGAACTGTTCAAAAATATAAGCATCAACAAACTAAATAGTGATTTAATCATGATTACTCCTTTACAACTTTTCCGACAAATAAAAAACACGCCGAATTAAAACACACTAAATTGATGTTTATAATTCCGCATCCCCACCAAGAACAGTAATAGTTAGACTCCGATTAAACCATTTATTTTCATTACAAGGATAGCTCATCAGTAAACTTGAAAGCATAATAAGTTTCTGGGGGAAGAGTTCAGGTTTTTTAAAAATATGAAATCATAAATTCAACCGACTATTCGTACATTGGAAAAATGAATAATATCCAGTACCTATATACTAATTTTATTTGTATTAATATTATCAATAACAATTTTATCTTTCTTTGTTTTGAATCATATAAAAGTACGCCCAAAGTTTTCTCATTTATGGAAAAATAAAACAGTTAAGCACATGATGAAGTTTAAATAATCAGACGGCTAACTTAGAATGCCAGGCATGTATGAGAAGACTCTGAAAAAATAATACAGGTTTATCAAAACCGCCAGAAATAATAATTGATTCAATTTCCTGTGCAGGTATCACTGCAACATCTCGACCTAATTTACTGGCTTCCTCAACAGGAATTTCAGCAAACTTCATAGTTCGTAGCCAAACATCAAAAAGTTTACTGTATGTTGGAGATGACATATCTGAAGCCAGGTCAGCATTAATTAATAATCCACCTGGTGTTAGTCGCGAAGCAATTTGTTTAAAAAAATTGCTTCTTTCATTTGACTGCATGAAGAACTGAGAAACTAAAATGCTGGTAGCCGCATCAAAAGCACTGCACTCGGGAAGCGAGTCAAGGTAGACATCGTGAAATGTACAACGTGAAATAATGCCCGTTTCCTCAGCTCGTTGACGACAGACATCAAGCATAGGTGCGGCAGGTTCTACAACAGTGAACTGCATATGAGGAAAGGCCTGGGCAAGATAAATTAATTCTGGACCTGTACCAGCTCCAACGCAGAGAATTGAAGCCTTAGCGGGGAGTTCAGAAAGGACCATACGAATGAATAAATGAAGTGCTTCGCGCATGGGTGCTAATTTAGTTAAGCGATTGTCCTGAGTTGAAGCTCGCTTAGTATCAAAAACAACTGATGATTTTTTTTCAGAGGTATTCATAAATTATTCCATAATATTTATACGTGAAGACTAATAGTTTGTGAATGATTCTGGAGCTTTACCTGGAAATGATGAAGTATAATAAATCATTTGGTTAGACATGGCTTTAACATGTTTCTGCTTTTTAGCGTGACAGCAGAGTGGAAAACAAAAAATTGAGGCATGAGCCAGTGTAATTGTATTTTGATAAAGGTAGACTTCGGGAATATACATATTTATCCTCTATACTTTAGCGTTAACTAATTAAAAACAGATAAATATAATTTGTTATATAGTATATGTTAGTATATTATAATATGCTTATTAAGATATGTGAGAACTTTCAAGTTATGTTAAGTTATTGAAAGTTATGATAATAATTACTAAATTTGCTACTGTTACATCAGTTGCAAAATTATAAAAGCAATTTTATAAGCATTCAATTTTTAACAAAAGAGATGTCTTCTATGCATAAATTCGTTCATTACAAGTTCAAATCTCCCCTGTTTTATTTAATATCGCTGGTATCTTTTTGGGCATTAAGCTCCAGTGTATTTGCTCAAGAACAAATTAATCCGTCAGAATTAAAATTAGCCCAGGTACAATACCTGGAAGTAGAGGAGGAGCGAGTACTGGACGCGTTAGTTGAAGCGGTCCATAAAGCGACTGTTTCTGCCCAGACCTCTGGACGAGTGAGTAAGATTTATTCCGATGTAAATGATTATGTAAAAAAAGGTGCTGTATTGTTACGTATGCGTGACAAAGACCAACAGGCGAAGTTGAATGCAGCACAGGCTGATTTTCAACAGGCAGAAACTGAATACAACCGGGTTCAGGAGCTGTATTTAAAAAAGTTAATGGCAAAATCACGGGTAGATAAGGCTGAGTCACAATTGAAGTCGGCTCGTGCCAGATTTGATCAAGCACAGGAAAACCTGGAGCGCACAGTTATACGGGCACCTTATAGCGGCATAGTAGTTAAGCGTCATATAGAAGTAGGTGAAACAGCACGCCCAGGTGTGCCATTATTTACCGGCTTGTCATTAGAAACCCTGAGAGTAGTTGTGAACTTACCACAGGATATTATTAATGTGGTTCGACAGCAAAAGCATGCGCGTGTCTTATTACTGAACGATAATGATAAAAGTATAAGTGCAAGCTCTATGACGATTAGCCCCTATGCAGATGAGCATAGTCACACATTTCAGGTGAGGGTTAATTTACCGGCGGGAGATCATGGGCTGTACCCAGGCATGGCTGTTAAAGTGGCTTTTGCTACTGGCAAAACCCATAAACTTCAGGTTCCGTCTTCTGCTGTGGCCCATCGAAGTGAGGTGACTGCGGTATATGTAATGGATGGAAAAAATATTTCAATGCGCCAGATACGTGCAGGTCATTCTCTTGATAATGGAATGATAGAAGTGCTATCAGGCTTGCAGGAAAATGAACAGGTTGTCATTGATCCTGTTTTAGCAGCGGGTTATCTTAAAGAAC
>Ga0316207_10002563_pt1 | contig 18401 bp, 17 predicted proteins | sample 6weekpyrite_MG_FD_204943 | JGI IMG/M metagenome (GOLD analysis project Ga0316207, IMG submission 204943) | Microbial mat bacterial communities from mineral coupon in-situ incubated in ocean water Damariscotta River, Maine, United States -... | ecosystem: Environmental > Aquatic > Marine >...
AATCCCTGTAATCCCTGCAATCCCTGCAATCCGTGTGCTGCGAAAAATCCATGCAATCCATGCAATCCATGCGCAGCTAAAAATCCGTGCAATCCGTGCAATCCGTGCAATCCATGCGCAGCAAAGAACCCGTGTAATCCGTGCAATCCCTGCAACCCCTGTGCTGCCAAAAGTGCCAATTATTCCAAAAACTGTGTCGTGCCAAGGCTGGCCTCTGCCAATCCCTGTAATCCGTGTGCTGCAAAAAACCCCTGTAATCCGTGCAATCCGTGCGCAGCGAAAAACCCCTGTAATCCATGCGGAGCCTCCAACCCGTGCAACCCATGTGGTGCCGGTGCCGTCGCTGAATTGTCGGGCACGGAAGCAACAGCTGCCTATAATTGCCTGAAAAAAGAAATGACCAAGGCCTATTCAAAAGCCGGCCTGAAACAGGTCAAAGGCTATACCAACTGGGTCAACATCGCTTCACAGCCCTATCAATCCGGCACCCACGGCGGACGTTACGTTAACAACTACGTCGACAGTCACGGTGATTACCGCTACAAAAAATTTGAGCAGGCTGGCGTATTGCCATTGGGGACCGTTCTTGCCAAAGACAGCTTTACCGCAACACCTGACGGTAAATTATCCGTCGGCCCGTTATTCATTATGGAAAAAATGAATAAAGGCTACAGCAAAAAAACCGGTGACTGGAAATACACCATGGTCATGCCCAATGGCAAAGTGGCTGGCAGCACCAAAGGCAAAGGTCTGAACATGCAATTCTGTGCCGATTGTCATGCAACAGTTGCCCCGGATCAGGATTACGTTATGTTTGTTCCGGAAGAATACCGTAAAAGGTTTTAAACACATGAGGACAATTCATCACGCAAACTTGAAATGACGTGACTCCATCAATTGAAATTCCGGATGTATGTTAAATCAGAAATTCAGGAACAATTGAATTGCTAAAAACATTTACTTTTAACAGCCAACAATATTTTTAAAACAGGAGAAAGACAATATGTTCAAAAAAACCGTAGCCACTTTAAGCGTAGCCGCCCTCACCGGTGTTGGCGCGTTAAGCGTTCTTCCGACAGCTCAGGCCGGCACAGTCAGCAACGGCAATATTGTCGAAATTGCCGGCAACACCAATCCATGTGGTGCCAAAGTTAAACATAACCCTTGCAACCCCTGCAATCCGTGCGCAGCCAAAAATCCCTGCAACCCCTGCAATCCCTGCGCCGCCAAGAAAAAGCACAACCCCTGCAATCCCTGCAACCCCTGTGCTGCCAAGAAAAAATCCAACTGATTTTCTCTGCACTGAAAAATGCGCCGTGTGTCCATGGACATGCGGCGTTTTTTTGTGCCGGTTGCAAGTATTGATCACATCGCCTCACATCCGGGCGATATGTTGTCTTTTCCTCTGGTGCACATCAATAATTCAAGTTAGCCTTCAGACACCAACGTATTTTGGGAACAGGGCCAATGTGGCAGAATTGCTTTAAATTCATTTTCGGCGAACCGATTGAAGGCGATCTTCCGGAACGGGTCCGTCTTGCCATCAAACAGCAACAAGACAACAGTGAAAAACTGATCGGCTGGGTCCAGCTTTTACTGGGCATTATTTTTTTAACCCTGTACACCATTTCGCCCAGCACATCGGCCGATGCCAATTTTCAACCCGTTCCCTGGGCACTGGCTTTTTACATTTCATTTACCATCATCCGGCTGATTGTTTCCCATAAAAAATCCCTTCCCCGGTGGTTTTTGACCGTTTCAGTGATCGTCGATATCGGTTTGCTGATGAGCCTGATCTGGAGCTTTCATATCCAGTACATGCAGCCGCCATCGTTTTATTTAAAAGCGCCGACGATGATTTATGTTTTCATCTTTATTTCATTGCGCGCGCTCAGGTTTCAGCCGGGCTATATTGTTTTGGCCGGAACGGCCGCCGCCATCGGTTGGCTTCTGATGGTGCTTTACGTCATTGTCTCGGTTCCGGGTGACCCGATGATCACCCGCAATTATGTGCAATACCTGACATCGAACGCCATACTGATCGGGGCCGAAGTTGATAAAATCATTGCCATTCTTTTGGTCACTGCGGTGCTTGCCATTGCCGTCCTGCGCGCCGAACGGGTGTTCCAGAAAGCCGTGCTTGAAAGCATTGCGGCGGCCGATTTATCCCGCTTTGTCTCCCCGGAAGTCGCCGACCGCATCGTCTCGGCGGACCGCGCCATTGAACCCGGCGACGGCGAAGCCAAAACCGCATCCATCATTTTTACCGACATCGAAGGCTTTTCAACATTTTCTGAAAAACTGACGCCCGCCGAGTTGGGCAAACTGATGAACGAATATTTCGAAGCCATGTCCGAAGCCATCAATAAATACGGCGGTGTTATTACCCAGTATCAAGGCGACGCCATGCTGATTACATTCAACGCCGTTACCGATGACCCGGAACATGCCGAACACGCCGTTGAAACGGCACTGGATATTCAGAAAATATGCCAGCGCAACGTTTATTGCCATGGCGAGATATTAAAAACCCGCGTCGGCATCAACACCGGCGAAGTCATTGTCGGTGCTGTCGGCGCCAAAGACCGTCTGCAATTTACCGTTCACGGTGATGACGTCAATATTGCCGCCCGTCTGGAACAGCTCAACAAAGACTACGGCACCTACATCCTTGCCACCGAGCAAACCGCCAAAGCCTGTAAAGGGTCTCACCCGTGGCGGCAAATGGGCGAAGTCACGGTCCGTGGCAGGGCCCAGCCGACCACGGTTTATTCTCTTGAAACCTCAAGCCTGTAAAAAACCGGCCAATTCTGCAAAACCGTCGCCACCGTTGGACGGTGTGATATACGCCGGTTCCGTATCGAGCCTGTCCAGATACTGTATTAAATTGGCGACCCCGACCGAATGGGGGAAAAATTCAAACATCGGCTGGTCATTGGGCGAATCGCCGATAAACAGCATCTTTTGTTTTTCCCGATCAAGATCAATACGGAAACATTCCGCCATCATCAACCGGGTCATGGTCAGTTTGTCATAATTCCCGAACCAGCCATTGACGTGAATGGAACTGACCTTGGCAGTCATGCCGTGGCGTTCCATGATGGCAACAATACGGTCGATATCCTTGTCCGGCAACGGGGTGACGTCTTCGCAAAAATCTATCGCCAGATCGGCTTCGCGGTATAATTGATCGGACGCCAACGCGGAACCGGCAACGGTTTGTATAATCTCGGCGCCGATGTCCTGATACCTTGCCCGGTTTATTCGGCGTTCCTCATCCCCGATCAAGAACCGTTTGACGAGCTTTCCAATGGCCGGATCATAGCGAAAATAAAATGCACCATTTTCACCAACCACCCCGTCCACCGGCCACATCCGGGCGATATGATCACACCATCCCGCCGGACGTCCCGTCACCGGGATCATCAATATCCCGGATGCGTGAAGTTTTTCCATGGCCTGATAGGCATTGGCGTGCAACTTTCCGCCCAGGGTCAGGGTATCGTCAATATCGGCAAAAACGACTTTGATGTTTTTGGCCTGATCCGGGTCAAAATGGGTCAGCGCTTGCATGGACTATCCCCTGAGCACGCCGCCTGTGGCTTTTGTCACCTGATCAATGACCGCGTTTGAAACCGCTTCGATTTCCGCATCGGTCAGGGTTTTCTCAAGCGGTTGCAGGGTCACCGTAATACCCAGTGATTTTTTACCGTCGCCCAGATTTCCGCCGACGAACTGATCGAACACCTGAACATCGGTGATCAGTTTTTTGTCGGCGTTCTTCGCCGCCGTCACCAGTTTGACCGCATTCACGGCATGATCGACAACAAAAGCAAAATCCCGTTCCACAGTATGCAACTGCGGCAACGATAAATGCGGACGGGCGGCACTTTTGCGTTTTTTCGGCTGCGCCAGATCGCTCAGATAAATTTCAAAGGCAGCCACCGGACCTTTGACCCCGAGCGCTTTCAACACCCGGGGATGGATTTCACCAAAACTGGCAAGCCGGTTTTTAGGCCCCAGTTGCAACACCCCGGAACGTCCCGGATGGTACCAGTCGGGCGCACCGGTGACCACCTGCGCCCGGTCAGCGGCAATGCCCAATTCACCCAAAACGCTCAGCACATCGGCTTTGGCGTCAAATACATCAACGGCCCGGGGTTGATCACGCCAATGACGCGGGCCCGTGGCACCGATGCGGATACCGCTTGCGTGGATGGGCTGTTGTTCCGGGCGGGGTCCGAAAAACACCGGTCCGATTTCAAACAATCCCATATCGGATGTGCCGCGTGCCACATTGCGCCCGGCAGCTTCAATCAGCCCCGGGAGCTGTGACGGGCGCATCACATCCAGATCGGAACTGATGGGATTGATCAGATTGAGCGCGTCGTCACCGCCGCCAAACAAATGCGCCGTTTTATCATTGATAAAGGAATACATGACCGCTTCGACCATGCCAAAACTTGCCAATCTACGCCGTGTTCGGGAACGGCGGCTTTGATCCGGGGTTGGCCGCACCTTGCCAAGGCTGTCATCAGCCTCAAGCGAGGTTACGGGAATTTTGTCATAACCATAAATGCGCACCACTTCTTCGACCAGACAGGCTTCGCCGACGATATCACTGCGCCAGCTTGGCACGGACACGGAAAAATCCTTGCCCTGCGGATGAACCCCAAAACCAAGGGCCGTTAAAATGCGCTGGATTTCATCGGGGCTGACTTTGACACCGGCCAACTGCAACACCCGCTCGGGGCGCAATGTAACCGTTAACGCCTGTTCCGGTACGGTGCCCGCGACAACCACATGTGATGGTTCGCCACCGCAAATGTCCATGATCAGCCGGGTTGCCGCTTCCATACCGTCCTTGACAAAAGCCGGATCAATACCGCGTTCAAAGCGGAACCGGGCATCGGATTGCAAATTCAGCTTACGGCCCGTGATCGCCGTGCGCACCGGATCGAAATAGGCCGCTTCGACAAACACATCGGTCGTCGTTTCCACGCATCCCGTCGCCAAACCGCCCATCACGCCGCCCAGACTTTCAACCCGGTTATCGTCGGCAATGACACACATGGTGTCATCAAGATCATATTCCTTGTCGTTCAGGGCCATCAGTTTTTCGCCCGGCTTTGCCAGCCGGACATGAATATCCCCTGTCAGTGTTTTGCAGTCAAAAACATGCAACGGCCGGTTCAGGTCAAAAGTCATATAGTTGGTGATATCCACCAGCGCCGATATGGGACGCAGACCGATGGAAACCAGCCTGTCTTTCAGCCATTTCGGACTTTCGACGTTTTTCACCCCGCGAATAAGCCGGCCGGCAAAAACCGGACAGGCGGATTTGGTATCGTCATCGAATTCAAGATGAACCTTGACCGGGCTTTCAAAAGCGCCTTTGACCGGTGTGATATTCATGGGTTTCAGTGTCCCCAGACCGGCGGCCGCCAAATCGCGGGCAATCCCCCGCACACCCAGACAGTCACCACGGTTGGGGGTAATGGCGATTTCAATAACGGTATCTGACAGTCCCATCACTTCGGTGGCCTTGCTTCCGGGGGCCGGATTGCCGTCCAGTTCAATGATGCCGTCGTGTTCGTCGCTTAGACCCATTTCCCGTTCCGAAAGCAACATGCCGTTGCTGGTGACGCCGCGAATTTCGGTAGGTTTCAGTGTCAGGCCCGTGCCCGGAACGTAGCTGCCGCTTGGTGCGAATACGCCCGTTAATCCGGTGCGGGCATTGGGCGCGCCGCAAACCAGTTCGACAACGCCCGATCCGGTATCAACTTTACACACCCTTAGGCGGTCCGCATCCGGGTGTTGTATGGCTTCGATGACGTGACCGACGACGAAATCTTCAAGGTCTTGGCCGCGGTTGGTGATTTTTTCAACTTCCAGTCCGACCATGGTCAGCATGCGGGAAATTTCATCAACAGAAGCATCCGTATCCAAATGCTGTTTCAGCCATTCGACGGTGAATTTCATGCCCCTTCTCCCGCTGTTTTGCCCGGTATGTCAAGGCTGCTGAAACCATAGTGACGAAGCCAGCGTAAATCGCTTTCATAAAATGTTCTGAGATCGGGAATGCCGTATTTCAGCATGGCCAGACGTTCCACACCCATACCAAAGGCGAAACCCTGATAAACTGTCGCATCAATCCCGCAATTTTCCAGCACTTTCGGATTGACCATGCCGCAACCCAGAATTTCCAGCCAGTCATCACCGTGACCGATACGGAACTCGCCGCCTTCACGGACACAGCCGATATCCACTTCGGCCGAAGGTTCGGTGAAGGGAAAATAACTGGGACGAAAACGGACCGGCAGATCATCAACCCCGAAAAAAGCCCGGCAAAAATCAATCAGGCAACCTTTCAAATGGCCCATGTGGGTGGTTTTATCGACCACCAGACCTTCAACCTGATGAAACATCGGCGAATGGGTGGCGTCATAATCGCATCGGTAGGTGCGCCCGGGAACAATAATCCGCATCGGCGGTTTCGTTGCCATCATGGTGCGGATTTGCACAGGCGACGTATGGGTACGTAAAACCATGCGCTCGTCAGCGTCCATACCCGGCAAATAAAATGTATCGTGTTCCTGACGCGCCGGATGATCGGCGGGGATGTTCAGGGCGGTAAAATTATGCCAGTCGTCCTCGATGTCCGGGCCTTCGGCAACGTGCATGCCCATATCACCCATGATGGCAACAATTTCATCAATGGTTTGTGAAATGGGATGAACCCGCCCGGATGGCCGTTTTGAAACCGGCAACGTAATATCGACCTGTTCAGCCATCAGGCGGCTTTCCAGATCGGCGTCTTCCAGTTTGGTTTTTTGTGCCTCGATGGCCTCGGCAACAGCGTCCTTGATACGGTTTAACTGCCCGCCACGGATTTTGCGCTGTTCAACGTCAATTTGACCGAGCCCCTTCGTCAAGGCGGTTATCCGGCCTTTTTTGCCAAGTGCCGAAACCCGGATATTTTCAAGCGCCGCCAGATCCTTGATATTGCCGACTTCGCCCAGCAATTCCTGCTCAAGCTGTTCCAGATCTTCCATACCATTCCCCATCAAGACAAACGGGAGCGACTATAACAGTGGCTCCCGTTTTCAAAACACGATCAAAATAGATTTATTTTGCCAGTTGAGCCTGAGCCTGATCAACCAACGCTTTAAACGCATCCGGTTCGTGAACGGCAATATCGGACAGAACCTTGCGGTCCACTTCGATACCGGCCTTGGCAAGCCCGTTCATAAACTGTGAATAATTCAAACCATGCAGACGGGCACCGGCGTTGATGCGCTGAATCCACAGGCTGCGGAAAGAGCGTTTTTTGGTGCGCCGGTCACGGTATGCGTATTGCAAACCTTTTTCAACCCGCTGAATAGCGGCGCGAAATGTATTTTTGCTGCGCCCACGGTAGCCTTTGGCTTTTTTGATAACTTTACGGTGACGGGCGTGGGTTGTAACCCCGCGTTTTACACGTGCCATGTTTCGGTTCCTTTTCCTGTAATTTCAGGGTTATTTGGCGTAGGGCATATATGATTTGACAATGCGCGCATCGGCGTCGCAAAGAATCATCGTGCCGCGGGCCTGACGTTTCATTTTGGTCGGGCGTTTGCTCAACCCGTGACGTTTAAAGGCCACATTGGCGCGCACCTTGCCGCCGCCTGTCAGGCGGAACCGTTTCTTGGCGCTGGATTTCGTTTTCAGCTTGGGCATTTCATTTTCCTTATATCTGAAATGTGACGGTTTTGATAAAATTCAAAACCGGGTTTAAGCGGCTGGGCATGCCCTGCCGGACCGCTTGTGAGGGACGGGTTATAACGCTCAAAAACCCTGAAAGCAAGGCCGTTTATCAGCAAAACAAACAAACCATGTTCGCCCCTGTCGCCGCTCTTATTTCGGGGCCACAACCATGGTCATTAACCGGCCTTCGGTTTTGGGGAATTGTTCGACCTTGGCAATCTCGTCAATTTCTTCGCGCACCCGGTCCAGAATTTTAATACCCAGATCCTGATGCGCCATTTCCCGGCCACGAAAGCGTATGGTCATTTTTACCTTGTCACCGTTATCAAGGAATTTACGGACGTTGCGCATTTTGACCTGATAGTCATGGTCATCGATACCCGGGCGCATTTTGATCTCCTTGACCTCAATGACTTTTTGCTTTTTGCGGGCTTCGTTGGCTTTTTTCTGCGCTTCGTATTTGAATTTGCCGTAATCGAGAATTTTGCACACCGGCGGACTGGCATTTGGCGACACTTCCACCAAATCAAGGCCTGCTTCATAGGCCAGCTCTATTCCTTCGGCTACGGACACGACGCCGACCATTTCCCCATCGGCATCAACGACGCGAACATTGTCTACGTCGATCTGATCATTCACCCGCGGGCCATCTTTGGCTGGCGGCTGATTTGTTGGTCTTCTGGCTATTGAAAAATCTCCTGTAACTGTTTTATTGAAATACTGTTTTCACACACATACTGTTTTCACACATATTTAAAGCCCTGATCACGCCCGCTTCGCTATATTTGCGATCGTTATTTCCGGGATGGCCCCTGAGCTTCATCTTTCAGTGTAGCAACTGCTTGGTCAAGTGCAACTATTTCCTGCGATTTTCCGCCCAATCTGCGGATCGCGACGGTGCCGTCCTTTTCTTCGCGTTCGCCAACGACCATGATAACCGGGGCCAGGGCGTGGCTGTGTTCGCGGATTTTATAGTTTATTTTTTCATTGCGGTTATCCAGTTTGGCCCGCAACCCTGCGTCTTTCAGCGTTTTTAAAACTTTCTCGCCATAGCCGTCGGCATGGTTGGTAATGGTGGCGACGACAACCTGCATCGGGGCCAGCCACAGCGGAAAACGCCCGGCGTAATTTTCGATTAAAATGCCGATAAAGCGTTCGAACGATCCCAAAATTGCCCGGTGCAACATCACGGGACGGTATTTTCCGCCGTCTTCGGCGATATAATGTGCGTCCAGCCGTTCCGGCAGGACAAAATCCACCTGTAACGTGCCACACTGCCAATCCCGGCCAATGGCATCACGCAGGACAAATTCCAGTTTGGGACCGTAAAACGCGCCTTCGCCCGGATTCATCACCAGATCGGCCCCGGCGGCGAGACTGGCATCCATCAAGGCTTTTTCCGCCTTGTCCCAGACATCATCGGCCCCGGCGCGGACTTCGGGTCGGTCAGAAAATTTAATGACAAATTCATCAAAGCCGAAATCCTTGTAAATGCTGGCCAGCAAATCAATAAAGGCCTTGGTTTCGTCTTCGATCTGGTCTTCACGGCAAAAAATATGGGCATCATCCTGAACAAAGGCACGGACCCGCATCAAACCATGAAGCGCGCCCGAGGGTTCATTGCGATGGCAAGACCCGAATTCCGCCATGCGTAACGGCAAATCCCGGTAACTGGTAATGCCCTGTTTGAAAATCTGCACATGACACGGGCAGTTCATGGGCTTGATGGCCAGAACCTTGTCCTCGGCCTCGGATATGAACATGTTTTCGCGGAATTTTTCCCAGTGTCCGGAGGCTTCCCACAACGCCCGGTCCACCATTTCCGGGGTATTGACCTCGACATAACCGGCACCTTCAAGACGGCGGCGCATATAATCCTGAACAGCGCGGTACAGGGTCCAGCCGGGCGGATGCCAGAACACCGAACCCATGGCTTCTTCCTGTTGGTGAAACAAGCCCATTTCCCGGCCAATGCGGCGGTGATCGCGTTTTTCCGCTTCTTCCAGCATATGAAGATGGGCTTTCAACTGTTTCGGATTGGCCCAGGCAGTGCCGTAAATCCGTTGCAGCATGGCGTTGTTGCTGTCACCGCGCCAATAGGCCCCGGCCAGTTTCATCAATTTGAACGCTTTGCCAATGTGGCCGGTGCTCGGTAAATGCGGCCCGCGACACAAATCGAACCATTTGCCCTGGCGGTAGATGCTGACGTCTTCGCCTTCAGGGATGGCTTCGATCAATTCGGCTTTATAGGTTTCGCCCATGTCCCTGAAAACCTGAATGGCTTTATCCCGGGGCCAGACTTCACGGACAAACGGTTCATCCCGTTTGATAATGTCATGCATTTTGTTTTCGATTGTTGCCAGATCGTCCAGCGTAAACGGCTCGTCGCGGGCAAAATCATAGTAAAATCCGTTTTCAATGGACGGCCCGATGGTCACTTGCGTTCCGGGGAACAATTCCTGCACCGCTTCGGCCAGAACATGGGCGGTATCATGACGGATCACGTCAAGGGCTTCGTCATCCCGGTTGGTGATAATCGCCACGTTTGCGTCTTTGTCGATGGTCGTCGATAAATCAACCAGTTCGCCGTCCAGTTTAATGGCAAGGGCGGCCTTTGCCAGACCGGGGCCAATATCGGCGGCAACGTCGCCACCCGTGACGAGGCCGTCAAATTGACGAACGGTTTGATCGGGAAGCGTAACGGCAACCATGTAATTCTGTCCTTAAATATAAATCTGTAAACTTTCGCGAAATGTATAGGGAAACACGTCGCTGTCAAGGACCGTTACGCGCCCGCCGTTGCCATAAGACCATGTATCCGTACCATGACCTCTTTGCTTTCCAGTTGGTTCAGATCCGGAACCTGCACGATTTCAACGGCCCGGCCCAGTTGCCCGCAAAGTTCCGGGTTGGAGGCTTGCGAATACAGTACCAGACTTGGGCAACCCACTGCGCTGATTAAATGCATCGGTCCGGTATCGTTACCAACAGCCATTTTCGCAGCCCTTGCCAGAGCCGCGATATCCAGCAAATCCGTCTGACCGCACAAATTAACCACGCCCGGACAGTGTTCGGTGAAACCCACCAGATATTCAGTTTCGGCTTTACCCCCGATCAAAACCGGGTGCATGCCCTGATCCAGCAAACTATCCGCTACCACGCGGTATTTTTCCAGCCCCCAGCGTTTGTCCATCCGGTGCATGGCCCCACCTGTGACCAGCAGGACATAAGGCTTTTCAAGGGCAAACCTGTTTGCATCTCGATCCAGCCACGATAAATCCGGCTCCGGCACATTTTCAATACCGGCCTTGTTCAACTGTATGCGCTGGCGCAGGACGGTGTGGATAAAATCCCGCTTTGGATTGTCATCCGGGTGCGAACATCCGGGCACGATGCCTGACCATTCCGGACGCGGCGCCGGTCCCAGTAATTTATAATAAAATCCGCTGCGGTCTGATGTCTGCAAATCATAAACGCGCGAAAAATGGCCCCCCCGCAAACGGCGGCGCAAAGCCAGCCAGCCTGAAACCTGCAACACTTTGGGTTTGTCATCCGTCCAGATATCATCGAAATAACCGGACGCCCGGGCCAGATCTTTATAGGGTTTGGTCGTTAACAGGGTGATTCTGGCCCCCGCATGATGGTTGCGGATGGCTTGCATCGGGCCCAAAGCCTGAACAAAATCGCCCAGCGCCCCCAACTTGATCACCAGAATGTTTTTCATGACCCGAGATCAAGGACTTCGTTATAGACGCTGAGCGTACTGGCGCACATTTTTGCCGTGGAAAAATGATCCTGGACATGACGGATGGCTTTTTCCGACAAGGCCCGGCGCGCGTCTTCATCCAGATCAACGGCTTTGGACAACGCCCGGCTCAGGGCTTCGACATCGCCCGGCCTGACCAGCCAGCCGGTATCATTTTCAAGCACCGTTTCCTGTGCACCGCCATGATCGGTTGCGATCACCGGGCGACCCAGCGCCTGTGCCTCGATGACGACGCGGCCAAAGGCTTCCGGGTCGGTGGATGCGGATATCACCACATCGCTCAGCATATAGGCCGCAGGCATATCCTGACAGTGGTCAACTATGCGGACGACCTCGTTCAATTGATGTTTATCAATAAGTTTATCCAGTTCCAGCCGATATGCCGCGCGGCCCTGATCGCTGCCCACCAGCAAACAGCGCACGTCTTTGCGCCCGAGTTTGGCGATGGCTTCGATGACGACCTTTTGCCCTTTCCAGCGGGTCAGCCGCCCCGGCAACATAATCACCGGATAGCCGTCGCTGAGACGCCAGTTGGTGGCCAACTTGATAACCCGTTCGGCGCTGACCTGATTTGGGCTGAAACGCAACAGATCAACACCCCGGGGAATGGTGCGGATAACCGTGTTGGGGATGCCGTAATAGCGCCGGATGTGACCGGCAATAAAATTGGAAATGGCAATCACGCGCGCGCCTTTGACCATCACCGAATTATAAACCCGTTTCAAAGGGTTGTTTTTGGAATAGGTGCCATGAAACGTCGTGACAAAAGGAACGGACGCGCGTTTGGTCGCATAATAGGCGCTCCACGCCGGGGCCCGGGAACGGGCGTGAACCACATCAATTTTTTCATCCTTGATAAGTTGTTCAAGCCGCCCGATATTGCCCGCCATGACAAACGGGTTTTTTGAATGCAGCGGCATGGTCACATGTTCCCCGTTAACGCGGGTCAGTTCATAGGTTTTAGCCCCCCCGGACGAAGCAACAATGGCCCGGCCACCGGCCTGAACAATGGCATCGGCAATTTCCACCGTACCACGTTCAACGCCGCCGCTTGCGCCCATGGCCGGCAACACCTGCAACACGGTTGGCGCCCGTCCGGAAAATCCGGTCTCTTGGTTTATGGCCGGGTCCGGAAGTTCCGTTTCACCGTTGACCCCGGGCGTGCTTTGGTCATTATAGACAACCATATTTCAGCAATGCCCCTTATACCGGCAAGACAGAACAGCGAAAGTATTCAGACACATGACACAAACCCGGTTTTTAAAGCACAACGACGGAACAACTATTGCTTACCATAGCACATCTGGCAAGTCACCGGGTGTGGTCTTTTTACCGGGCTTTAAATCGGACATGACCGGAACCAAGGCGATCACCGCCGAAACGCTTTGTCAAAAACGGGGAAATGCCTTTGTCAGGTTTGATTATCAGGGACACGGGCAATCGTCCGGTGATTTCAATGACGGCTGTATCGGGGATTGGGCCAAAGACACCCATGATGTCATTGAACAGTTAACGTCGGGTCCGCAAGTCCTGATCGGCTCCAGCATGGGCGGCTGGATCATGCTGCTGGCGACATTGATGGCACCAAAACGAATTTGTGGATTGCTCGGCATTGCCGCCGCCCCGGATTTTACGGAAAAACTGATTTGGAACGCTTTCAGTGATCAGCAGAAAAAAGACATGGAAACGACCGGCTATGTGGATATCCCCAATTGTTACGAAGGTCCCGATTACCGCATTACTAAAAAACTGATTGATGACGGACGAAATCATTTGTTGCTTGATAACGATATCCCCATCACCTGCCCGGTGCGGCTGATCCATGGTCAGCTGGACGAAGACGTGCCATGGCAAACCAGCCTTGAAACAAGCCAAAAACTGATCTCCGAAGACGTCGAGGTGACGTTGGTCAAATCCGGCGACCACAGGCTGTCCGAAGCGGATGATCTGAAACGCTTTGAAAATATTTTAACCAGATTGCTGGATCAGCTTGAACGTTCCATCGAGGCGTAAATCTGATCCAGTCCGGCCCTGTAATCCGGGTACAAAAGTTCAACGCCCAGTTCCGATTTGATCCGGCTGTTATCCACCCGGCGGTTGTCATTCCAGAAACTCAAAGCCATCGGCGACATGGTTTTTCGCGCTTCGTCAAAGGATTGAAGCGGCGGTTTTGTGACGCCCAGCAAATCACAGGCATAGCCGATGACCTGACTGTTTTCCGCAGGAGCATCATCACAAAGGTTATATATGGCCCCCGCCCTTGGTTTATTCACAGACGCCGATAAAACAGCGGCGATATCGTCAACATGAATGCGGGAAAATAAATGTCCGGGCAACTCAATGCGCCGTCCGCGCCCGGCCTTTACGCGTTCCAATGGCGAGCGTCCCGGGCCGTAAATACCCGACAGTCTGAAAATATGAACGGGCAATCCATGATTTCGCCACGCATCCAGCCATTGCTGTTCGGCTTTAATGCGCCACTGACTGCGTTTCGATGTCGGGTTAAGGGGAGCGGTTTCATCCACCATTTTGCCGTCCGTGTTGCCGTACACCCCGGTTGTGGAAAGGTAGCCCAGCCATTTCAGATCCGGCAATTGCCGAAGCCACGGCAAAGCATTCCGATAAACCGGATCGCCCTTGGCATCCGGGGGAACGGACACCAATACATGGGTTATGCCGTCAAGTGTTTTTGAGATTTCGTCAAAATGGCCGCCATTATAAAGCACCGCATCAAAGCCCAGCTTCCCCAGTTCGGCCTGTCGTTCCCTGCTTTGACAACTGCCGGAAACCTGCCAGCCGGAAATACGGAGCTGTTTCGCCCAATTCAGGGCTGAATAACCAAGTCCAAAACAAAACAAACGGGGTGGCGTCACGGTGTTCATGGTCTATATTCAGTCTTGTTGTTTCATCGTTTGCGGACAATTAGTTTATGAAAGCACGACCACGAATACCACAGTTTGTTATGGGGTTTGTTCTGGCCGTTTTGCTTGTCGTTCCGTTTTTTATTCAGCCAATGCCTGCCCGGGCCGCATCAAACGTATCTGAAAATGACGCCGCAGCGCGTTATAAAAACTGCCTTTCAGACATTGACCGGGATGCAAAAAAAGCCTTCGACGAAGCCACCAACTGGGCCGAACTGGATGGAGGCTTGCCCGCCCGCCATTGTCAGGCCGCCGCCCTGATGGCACTCGGGCAATATAAAGAAGCCGCCGCCCGGCTGGAAAAAATAGCTTCCGAGAAAAATATTTCCACGTCCATGCGCACCGGTTTATTGAAACAGGCAGCCACGGCGTGGGGTCAGGCCGGGAACCTGAAACAGGGTGACGCCGTTTTGACAACGGCGTTGAAATTATTGCCAAACGATGTCGGGCTATTGCTTGACCGGGCGCAAGTGCGGGCTTTGCGCGAAGATTACCCGGGCGCACTTTATGATCTGAACAAAGCCGTTCGTTTGTCGCCTGCGAACAGCGACGCTTATGCGTTCCGGGCATCCACGTACCGTTTGATGGAAAATTTTACCGCCGCCCGCAAAGACGCCAATACCAGTTTGCGTTATGATCCGGATAATTTAAGCGCGTTGCTGGAGCGGGGTATTCTGAAACGTCTGGACAAAGACAACGAAGGTGCGCGCAAAGACTGGATCAGGCTGATCGAAGCCGCCCCGGCATCGAGCGAAGCCGAAATGGCACGCAAAAACATTGCCGCCATGGATATGAAAAAGTAACTGCCCGTCCCCGGCTTGGATTCACCCCGTCTGCGTACCGCCAACGGTCATGTTTTCAACCCGCAATGTGGGTTGCCCGACACCGACCGGAACCCCCTGACCGTCTTTGCCACAGGTACCAATACCCGGATCAAGCTGCATATCGTTACCGATCATGGTGACATTTTTCAGAACTTCCGGACCGAGTCCGATCAGGGTCGCGCCCTTTAACGGCTTGCCGATTTTACCGTTTTCCAGTTGGTACGCCTCGGTACAGGAAAAAACAAAATTTCCCGACGTAATGTCCACCTGTCCACCGCCGAAGCTGACGGCATAAATACCCTTGTCAACGCTTTCGATGATTTCTGACGGATCCCGGTCCCCGTTCAGCATATAGGTATTGGTCATTCTGGGGATCGGGGCGTGGGCATAACTTTGTCTGCGGCCATTGCCGGTTGACGATTGTCCCATCAGGCGGGCGTTCATGCGGTCCTGCATATAGCCTTTCAAGATACCGTCTTCGATCAGGACGGTATGTTCGCCGGGGGTGCCTTCATCATCGACGGTCAACGATCCGCGCCGGTCTTCAATGGTGGCGTCATCGACTACAGTGATGCCCCGGGCCGCAACCTGTTCCCCAATCAGACCGGAAAAGGCCGATGTGCCTTTGCGGTTAAAGTCACCTTCAAGTCCGTGACCGATGGCTTCGTGCAACAAAATACCGGGCCAGCCGGGGCCCAGGACAACGGTCATTTCACCGGCCGGGGCCGGTTCCGACGATAAATTGATTTCGGCCTGACGCAAGGCTTCATCGGCGGCATTTTTCCACGCGGCCGGTGCGACAAACCCGTCATAGGCCGCGCGTCCGCCAGTACCGAAGCTGCCCTGTTCCATACGCCCGTCCTGTTCCAGCACAACGGAAACATTGAGCCTGACCAAGGGTCTGACATCGGCGTGTTCATCGCCGTCGCCGCGCATGATCAGCACCGCTTGCCATTCGCCGGATAATGATGCCGAAACCTGTTTGACCCGGCTATCTTTACCACGGACATAGGCATCGATTTCCGACAATAGATCCACCTTACTTTCAAACGCTATTTTCAAAAGCGGGTTTTCCTCAGTGTAAAGCAAACGGTTGGTCAAAGCCGGGCCTTGATCCTGAACGCCGCCTGTGCCGGAGCGAATGGCCGATACGGTTTTACAGGCCCGTTTCAACGCATCCGGGGTCAGGTTGGAGGCGTGGGAAAATCCCGTGGTTTCCCCGGATACGGCGCGCAGGCCAAAACCCTGTGTGGTGTCAAAAGCCGCACTTTTTATTTTGCCGTCATCCAGCACCATGCTTTCCGATTGACGGTATTCCATGAACAGCTCGCCATCGTCCGTTGCGTGAAGGGCGTCCTTGATTTGCTGCTGCGTTATGGCCCGGTCCATGTCCGTCTGGTTAAAAAACAAATCGTGGGTGATGGATAAATTGGACATGATCATCTTTCATTGCTGTAAACGGTTAGCGCTAAAGATATACCGAAAACCGGAAAAAACCACCCTGCAATCGACACCGGGGCAAACAATCATGCTTGACCTTGCGCCCGCCCGCCATATGATGGGAGGCAGTGGTGATTTGCCCGATCGGCTTGCAACCACTTTAAATAAATAGCTAAAAGGTCGGTGCTTCCAGGCCCTACCTCCATGGCAACAATATTGAAGGAAGCAACATGAGCCAATATCACCCGGACCCTGATCAAAAAAACTGGCGCGCCGCCACCCGTATGGTCCGCAGCGGCACCGAACGATCCCCATTTGATGAGACCAGCGAAGCCTTGTACCTGACATCGGGCTACGTTTATGCCTCGGCCGAAGAAGCCGAAGCCACCTTCAAAGGCGATCAGGACCGCTATATTTATTCCCGTTACGCCAACCCGACCCTGACCATGTTCGAACGCCGGCTGGCGTCATTGGAAGGGGCCGAATACTGCGTTTCGTTTTCAAGCGGCATGGCAGCGATGTTTGCCAGTCTGGCTTGTCAGTTGAAAGCCGGTGACCGGGTTGTGGCGTCCCGTGCCCTGTTCGGATCGTGTCAGTATATCATCCATGATCAATTGCCCAAATTCGGCATTGAAACGGAATTTGTCGACGGCCAGGATCCGGATGCATGGGCCAAAGCCTTGTCCAGACCGGCGAACGCCGTGTTTTTTGAAACGCCGTCCAACCCGACCCTTGAAATTATCGACATCAAAACCGTCTCCGAACTGGCCCGTAAAGCCGGTGCCCGGGTTATTGTCGATAACGTTTTCGCCACCCCGGTTTTGCAAAGCCCGCTTGAGCTTGGGGCCGATGTGGTGATGTATTCGGCCACCAAACATATCGACGGACAGGGCCGGACCATGGGCGGCGCGATTTTAACCAACGATCAGGAATACATCGAAGACAGCCTGACCCCGTTTATCCGCCATACCGGACCATCGCTAAGCCCCTTTAATGCCTGGGTTTTGCTGAAAGGGCTGGAGACCATCACGCTCCGGGTAGAACAGCAAAGCCGCAATGCGGCAAAGCTGGCTGCGTTTCTTGAAAACCACACCGCCATTGACCGCGTGCTTTACCCCGGGCTTGCAAGCCACCCCGGTCACAGCCTTGCCAAACAGCAAATGCAAAGCGGCGGCACCATGCTCTCGGTCGTCGTCAAAGGCGGCAAAGCAGCGGCTTTCAATGTATTGAACAGCCTGAAAATGATCGATATTTCCAATAATCTGGGTGACAGTAAAACGCTGGCGACCCATCCGGCGACAACGACCCATCAACGCCTTGACGAAGACGAGCGGGCCAGACTTGGCATTTCAGACGGATTGATCCGGATTTCCGTCGGACTTGAAGACGCAGCCGACATCCGTGACGATTTCGAACAGGCTTTAAATAACGTCTAACCCTGAAACCATGGCAAGCCGTCGGCTTTCCAGCCGTTGATTTGTCCACGGTGATTGTTTTCATCGGGCACGCCTTCAAAACCGAACTGAATGTTATAACACCGGATATATCCCATACCGGTCATGTGTTCGGCGGCATATTTGGAACGCACGCCGGAGCGGCACAAAAATAAAATCGGGCAATCCGGATCACCCGCCGCCTGTTCAACGCTTTGCTGAAAATTGGGGTTGGCCTGCATGTCCGGGAACAGAACCCACGGAATCAAGT
>Ga0316207_10002565_pt1 | contig 18383 bp, 14 predicted proteins | sample 6weekpyrite_MG_FD_204943 | JGI IMG/M metagenome (GOLD analysis project Ga0316207, IMG submission 204943) | Microbial mat bacterial communities from mineral coupon in-situ incubated in ocean water Damariscotta River, Maine, United States -... | ecosystem: Environmental > Aquatic > Marine >...
TATTGTCGATGCAGTGCATACTAAGTTATCAAAGTCGCATAAGCATAAGGAAACGCTGGAGCAGGTTCTGGATGAGCTAAAGGCGACCTATGAGTCATTAATGTCAACCACCGGTCTGCCTGATGAGGACGCTCCCCAGGTTGACAGCGAGCTTGCTGAAGCCGCAGGTGAGCAGAGTGCTGAAGCCAGCGAGGTGGTGGAACCAGAAGAGGGTGAAACGGATAAGCCTGAGGCGGAGGCAGCTATAGAAGCTGCTGAAGACCTGCATCTGGAGCCGGAAGAAACACTACAGGGAGAGGCTGAGCCAGATGAGAAAGACCCTGATCAAATAGCTAAAGAGAAGATTGCCAAGTTGCCGGATGGTGTCTCTCCTGGTGCCTGGTTTATTGTTTATAATGGCGAAGACAAGCCTGTGCGACGACTTAAGCTGGCGGTTATCCTGGTACAGGACGCAACAATGGTGTTTGTTGATCACCTGGGTAATGTGGTGATAGAAAAAGATGCAGAGGATTTTTCACAGGAGATAGAAAAAGGCCTGTCGGGGATTATTATGCAGCATTCAGTGTTTGATCATGCCTTAAGTAGTGCGCTGCAAACTATCGAGCATTAAACCGGGCATTAAATCGAGCATTAAAAAGAAAGCTTATTTCCGCGAATAGACGCAAATATTTTGTTGATGCGCCTGTGGCGCTCTACAGCGAGAGAAAACTTGGCTTTTGTTCTTGCATGGGCATTTATTCGGGTTTATTGGCGGACCATTAGCTTTTATCTTTTCAATCCGTCTTTCCTCTGCGTTTTCCCCCAGTCTGTGGCAAAATACCCTATTGCTTAATTTATAACCCTGAATACCTATGAAAGAATATATGCAACAACTGGGGCTGAAGGCTCGTGCGGCTTCGGCGGAAATGTCCCGTGCTGAAGCATCGACTAAAAATAATGCGCTTTTAGCGATTGCCGATGCGATTGATCAGTCTGTCGCTGCGTTAAAAGCTGAGAACCAGAAAGACCTGCAGGCGGGTAGGGACAATGGCCTTGATGCCGCAATGTTAGACCGCCTTGAGTTAAATGATGCGCGTATTGCAGGTATGTCAGAAGGTTTAAGGCAGATAGCCGCTTTGCAGGATCCGGTGGGTGAGATATCTGATATGGTCTATCGTCCGTCGGGTATTCAAATTGGTAAAATGCGAGTACCACTGGGCGTGATCGGCATTATTTATGAGTCACGTCCAAATGTAACGGCTGATGCCGCAGGTCTGTGTCTTAAGTCTGGTAATGCGACCATTTTACGTGGTGGCTCAGAGGCTATTCACTCAAATAAAGCGGTTGCTCAATGTATACAACAGGGCCTGGTAAAAGCTGGGTTGCCTGCTGATGCGGTGCAACTTGTAGAAACCACAGACAGGGCTGCGGTGGGTGAACTAATCACCGCCAGTGAAACTGTTGATGTCATTATCCCCAGGGGTGGCAAGAGCCTGATTGAACGAATTAGTAGTGATGCCACCGTGCCGGTTATTAAGCATCTTGATGGCATCTGTCATGTGTATATCGATGCCGAGGCAGACCTGAACAAAGCGAGTGATATTGCCTTTAATTCCAAAACCCATCGATATGGTGTGTGTAACGCAATGGAAACCCTGCTGGTGAATGCCCAGGTCGCCGCTCAATGCTTGCCCGAGCTGGCCAGTCGCTATGCCGAAAAAGGCGTTGAGTTACGTGGCTGTGAGCGTACCCGCGAAATTATAGAGTGCAATACCGCTACCGATGAAGATTGGGATACGGAGTACCTTGCCGCGATTCTATCCATTAAGGTTGTCGATGATATTGGCCAGGCGATGGCACATATTAATGCCCACGGCTCGCACCATACGGATTCTATTGTTACTGAAAACTATACCCTGGCGCGGCGCTTTCTCAGGGAAGTGGATTCAAGTTCGGTGATGATCAATGCCTCCACTCGCTTTGCGGATGGCTTTGAGTATGGCCTGGGAGCCGAGATTGGGATTAGCACTGATAAACTGCACGCCCGTGGACCGGTCGGGCTGGAAGGCCTGACTTCAGTGAAGTATGTGGTGCTGGGTGACGGGCAGATACGGGTTTAGTTGTGCCAGGGGCAGGTTCGTGCTCACATGGTTGAGTAATAACTACTATTACCTAAAGAAGAAAGAAAACGCCAATGAACGCCAATGTTCTTATTGTGCGCCTGCGGCGCACAAAGTATTTATTCTTTTGACTTTATTTGCGTGTATTGGCGTTCATTTGCGTTTACTTTTTCTTTTAAAGTTTTTTGTTTTAAGGTTCACTTCATGTCGAGGTTAATTGGTATCTACGGCGGTACCTTCGATCCCATTCATTATGGCCACCTGCGTCCAGCGCTGGATGTGATGCAGCAGGCGAAGCTGGATGAGATACGCTTTATCCCAAACCGAATTCCCCCCCACCGTGAAACGCCTGTTTTAAGCAACGAGCAGCGAGCTGAGCTGGTGCAGCTGGCTATATCTGGGACACCCGGCTTTGTAGTGGATCGTCGAGAGCTTGATCGCGAGGGGCCTTCATATATGGTGGATACCCTGCAAAGCCTAAGCGATGACTTCCCCCAGGATACCCTCTGTCTGCTGATGGGTATGGATGCCTTTAACGGCTTGCCACAATGGCACCGCTGGCAGGCTATATTTGAATTATGCAATTTAATTGTAACAACACGTCCCGGCGCCGAATTGCCAGATTTTTCAGGTCAGGAGGGTATTTCGCAGCGTATCAGTCATTCGCCTCAATGCCTGAAATCGAGAACTACAGGGCAAATTCTGTTACAATCGGTCACTCAACTGGATATATCCGCAAGCCGTATACGACAACTTCTGTCAGCCGGGCAGAGCATTCAGTACCTATTACCCGAAGCGCTTAGAGAGAAACTTGAACAAGCTTATGTCAGATAATACAACGCAATCGACAGAGACCTTAAAAAACTTAATTTTATCCACGATTGATGATATGAAAGGTGTCGATATCGTTGAACTGGATGTCAGGGATAAAACCAGTGTGACTGATTTGCTGATTATTGCCAGCGGCACATCGAGCCGGCATGTAAAATCTATTGCTGTGAGTGTGGCCTCAGAAGCTAAAAAGTCTGGCGCAAAGACCTTGGGCATGGAGGGTGAAGACCAGGGAGAGTGGGTGCTGGTCGACCTGGGGGATATCATTGTGCATATTATGCAGCCACAGGTGCGAGAGTTTTATGATTTAGAGAAACTATGGAGTTTTGATGAATCATCTGAGGTGGTTGCTAAGTCATAGACTTATGCCCGGCTCGTAGGCATGGCTTCGTAAACTATGGTCTCGTGGCTGGGATAAAGCTATGGATAATATTAAATAAACTAAAGTCATTATCCGAAATGCGAATTCATTTATTGGCGGTAGGGCAAAAAATGCCAGCCTGGGTAGAACAGGGCTATCAGGAGTACGCGCACCGAATGCCAGCTGAAGCCAGGCTGGAATTAAAAGAAATCTCACCGGGAAAACGGGGCAAAAACGCTGATATTAAGCGTATTGTTAAAGAAGAAGGGCAACGGCTTAAAGCTGCAGTGCCAGGTTCTTCCCATGTCGTCGTGCTGGATGTAAAAGGCAAGTCCTATTCTACAGAACAACTTGCGCGTCGCATGGATGACTGGATGCACTCTGGTCAGGATGTCTGTTTGCTGGTGGGGGGGCCGGAGGGGCTGTCTGAGGAGTGTCAAAATCTGGCAGATGAAAAATGGTCTCTGTCGGCGTTAACTTTTCCCCATCCTCTGGTACGCGTTATTCTGGCTGAACAGCTTTACAGGGCCTGGTCGGTATTGCGTAATCACCCTTATCACAGGGCTTGAAAAATAAAAGTTTAAAGACTGGAAATAAATGATAGATTCCTCACCTGTGCCTGATCCAAGCATTACCCTGGCTTCCGCTTCACCCAGGCGGCGTGAACTCCTTGACCAGATTCAGGTCAGCTATGAAGTACTCCCGGTAAATATTGATGAATCTAATCGGCCGGGCGAGTCCCCGCAGCAGTTTGTTGAGCGCATGGCTTTAGAGAAAGCGCAGGCAGGTTATGAAAAAGCCCCAGAAAGACCAGCGCTTGGATCAGATACAATAGTCGTGCTGGGACAACAAATTTTAGGTAAACCTGAAAATCGTCAAAAGGGCATAGAAATGCTCTCCATACTGTCGGGGCGAAAGCATCAGGTGATGACAGCGGTTTGTATCTTTGGCTCAAACTTTCGCCAGTGTGTACTAAGTACCAGCGAAGTTGAGTTTACTGAGTTAAATTTACAACAAATAGAAGAATACTGGGAAACAGGTGAGCCGGCGGATAAAGCAGGAGCTTATGGTATCCAGGGCAGGGCAGCAAAGTTTATAAAAAATATTAGAGGGAGTTATTCAGGTATTATGGGCTTACCATTGTTTGAAACGGCTGAATTATTGAAAGCGTCAGGTATTGAGCCATAGTGTTAGTAATACGCTCATACTACACAGAATAGAAAAAGGATTATGAGTAAAGAAATATTAATTAATGTTACGCCTCAGGAAACGCGTGTTGCCATACTTGAGAATGGTGTGTTGCAGGAGGTCTATATTGAGCGTAGCCAGAATAAAGGTCTGGTCGGTAATATCTACAAGGGGCGTGTGTGTCGTGTGCTACCCGGTATGGAAGCGGCATTTGTTGAAGTCGGTATGGAGCGGGCCGCATTTTTGCATGTATCAGATATAGCTCCGCAGCAGCCAGATACTAACGGCGGCAAACCATCAATTTCCCACCTGCTATCAGAGGGGCAGGATGTTCTGGTTCAGGTGATTAAAGATCCGATGGGAACTAAAGGTGCCCGCTTGACGGCTCATATAACCATACCATCTCGCTATCTGGTGTTTATGCCAAACTCAGCGAACGTTGGGGTATCGTCTCGAATAGAAGATGAAACTGAGCGAGAGCGGCTCCGCGGTATGTTAATGGATCAGAAAGAGCTTCTTGGGGAGTCAGGGTATATTATTCGCACCGCGGCTGAAACTGCGACACCGGAGTCCATGGTGCAGGATATCCTGTTCCTGAATAAGTTATGGGGTTCAATTCGAGAGCAGGCTCATGATGTAAAAGCGGGAAGCGTTATTCATGAAGACCTGTCGCTTCCCATGCGAGTATTAAGAGACATGATTGATGAAGATCTTGAAAAGATACGTGTCGACTCCCGCGAAACCAGCAAAAAAATGCAACGTTTTGCGGAAAAACTGGTATCAATTGCACACAATAGAATAGAGCATTATCCAGGGGAACGTCCCATATTTGATCTGTATGGCGTAGAAGATGAAATCCAGAAAGGCCTGGATAGAAAAGCCCAGCTAAAATCTGGTGGGTATTTAATTATCGATCAAACAGAAGCTATGACCACTATTGATGTAAACACAGGCGCTTTTGTTGGTCACCGTAACCTCGAAGAAACCATTTTTAAAACCAACCTTGAAGCAGCCCAGGCTATAGCCAGGCAATTACGCCTGAGGAATCTTGGTGGCATTATTATTATTGATTTTATTGATATGCTGGAAGAGGATCATCGCGCACAGGTTTTACGGGCCCTTGAAAAGGCTTTAGAAAAAGATCATGCACGCACCCAGGTATGTGAAGTCTCCTCCCTCGGCCTGGTTGAAATGACGCGAAAACGAACCCGTGAAAGCCTGGAACATGTTCTGTGTGAAACCTGTCCAACCTGTGAAGGTAAAGGTTATGTAAAGAGTGCGGAGACGGTTTGCTTTGAAGTGTTCCGTGAAATATTACGCGAGGCCCGCCAGTTTGATGCCAAACAATTGCTAGTGCTTGCAGCACAGGAGGTTATAGATTTGCTGGTGGATGAAGAGTCTAATAGCCTTGCTGAACTTGAAGATTTTATTGGTGTGCCTATCAAGCTGCAGGTTGAGTCTTTGTATACTCAGGAACAGTTTGATGTGGTAATCATGTAGCATCAGTTTTTAAGTTGAGATAAAAGCTTGTTTAAGAAAACAACTAAGAAACGAAAGCTAAGCCTTAAGCGAGTTAAAAACTGGCTTTTGGGAATTGTCGGTTTAACAGTAATTTTGCTGGCGATAAGCTTTACCCTTATTCGTGTAGCCATTAAATATGTGCCTGACTACGCGACTTCTATCCAGGATGCTGTGTCTGAAGAATTAGACATAAAACTGGAAGTTGATGTGGTAGATGCTGAAATTTACTGGTTAGTTCCCAGGCTAAACTTATACAATGTAAAAGTTTTTGATAAAAGCGGTAAGAAGCTGTTCCTTCAGGCGGATGAAGTTGACTTGAGCCTTGACTGGGTGAATACCATCAGGACTATGATTCCGGCAATTAGCGAGATCACCCTGGATGGCATTAATATCAGTGTTGGTATTAATAAAAACAATCAACTGCTGATACAGGATTATGTTGTCAATGAAAACATTGAGACAGTTCTGGATGTCACTAATCAAAATGCAGGTTCAATGCAGTTAAATCTTATAGAGGATTTCCTCAGCGAAGAACTACAGTTTGTTATTAATAATCTTGATTTTAAAATTTTAAATAGTCAGCTCAGATTTTATGATGAGCGTGATGAAAAACGAAATAAAACCATTAATCAGTTTAATCTCCGTTTGCTTAATGGAGGTGATGAACACAAGTTTGAAATGCAGGCTGCGTTACCTAAGGGGTACGGCAACTATGTGCATGTAGTAATGGATGTAGAAGGGGATTTGTTTGATTACAAAAACCTGTTTGGTGAACTGTATGTGTCAGTTGATAATATAAAGCTGGCGCCATGGCTGGATGATTACTGGAACTCATCGGGTGTGGCGATTAATGCTAATATATTTGCTCAATACTGGTTAAGTTGGGAAGAGCTGGATATAACTAATATTGAAGGGCATTTTAATTTAAAGAATGCCGGTATTCATTATCTGGGTAAAAAGGTGAATACCTGGAAACTTGATCAGCTAGATGGTCGAATGAAATGGCTAAAGAAATCTGAAGGCTGGCAGCTGGATGTCAGGGATTTAACATCTGTTCGTAAAGGCGGCCATTGGCCTACACCTACTGCTGCTACCATAAAAATGTCTGATAAAAATCAGCAGGTCCAGATGCAGGCAAATTTTTTGCGTATTGAGGGGTTGTCTTATCTTGCCGGCATGGCAAACAGTTTTCTTGATGAATCTATACCATGGATAGATATGCTGGATAAGCATCAACCTTCTGGTGACCTGCATAACCTGGATGTCAGTTTTCCCCTGAAGGCTCCACAGGATATCAGGGTGAATACAGAGTTTAACCATATTTCTTTTTCTTTGCCTGGGAATGAACCTTCTGCTATCAAGAATCTACAGGGATCAATAATCTATCTAGATAAAAAAACATGGCTAGCACTAGAGACGACTGATGCCCAGCTTGAGTTTAATAAACTGATGCGAAACTCAATAGACTTAACCAGTTTAAGAGGCGTGCTAGAAATAGCGTATATAGACGAGCGATTAAGTATATCAAGTAATTCATTAGTTTTAGATACTCCGCATATTTCAACAGAAAGCAGGTTTGATTTTTCATTGTATGAGAATAAACCGTTTCTAGATTTAACGACTCAATATAAAAATGGAAATGTAAAATATACAAGCCTGTATCTGCCAGCAGAAATCATGGATAAAGATACATTAAGCTGGCTGGACAGGGCGATATTATCTGGCTATATCACCGAAGGTGGTTACCAGATTTATGGGGACTTAACAGACTTTCCATTTGCGCAACGCGAAGGTGTATCTATTGCTGATTTTAATGTTCAAAGCATTGATCTGTCATATTTGAAAAAGTGGCCACGGATAGATGATTTATCGGCTAACTTGCGCCTGGAAAATGATTCATTAACGGTTAAAGCGACTGAAGGAAAAGTGTTTGAATCTAATCTTGTTTCTGCAACCGCCTATATTGATAATTTTCAATCACCAGCTTTAGACTTAACTGGAAAAATCGAAGTGAATTTATCAGATATTCCCAGATATCTAAAACAGAGTGTGTTAGCGAATAATCCAAAAAGTTATATTAATAATGTTGAGCTTTCAGGGGACGGAATGCTGGACCTTGAACTGTTTATTCCGTTAGTAGATAACAGTCATGTGGAGTGGGGTGGTGGCCTGGTTACGCAAAACGGTGGAGTGAAGTTTGTTAAAGAAGGTTATAGCCTGAGTGATTTAAATGCATCTGTACGCTTTGCAGATGGTTTTTTTGAAGGCTCATCGATATTGGCAAACTTTGATGGTAAGCCTGTAAATATTGATCTCACGACAATCAGTAATAGTATTTCAAAAATTTATAGTTTCGATGTACAGGGCAAATTATCTGCACAGTCATTGCTATCACCTTTGCCCGAACTGAAAAAGTATTTCAAGGGAAGTTCGGACTGGAATATAAGCATTGATTTGGCGCAGGATAAATTTACCAAAACCAGCCAGCTTAATGTCGCCCTTGCGTCAAACCTGGAGGGGGTGTCTTCAAGTCTGCCAGGGCCGATGCATAAAGCTGCCAGTGAGAATGCTCTGTTGAAAGTGAATATACTAAAGAAAGCCGCGCAACATATGCAATATAATCTCAGGCTGGGAAATGACAAGAGGCTTGATGTCGAAGAGTTTGATAAATACTGGTTATATACCGCTGATGTGCCGAGTGTTAAAGGTAGCGTTAATATCAGTAAAGCGAGCGAAAGTCTAACTCCCGTTAAAGTCGACCTGGAATATTTTGATATTGATGCTTTTTTAAAGTCGAGCGGAGAGTCTGCCGGGGATGTTGACGGCCTGGTGCCTCGTGATATACCTGCGATCGAATTTAAGTCTAAAAAATTAAGCTGGAATAAATTCAGGTTTAATCAGGTAGAGGCTATTACTCGACAAACCAAGCTGGGTATGGTGGTAGATAAGTACAGGCTGGTTTCAGATAATTATACCTTAGCTGGAAAGGGCAACTGGTACTCAGGCTGGAATAAGCAGCATACAACCGGTTTTGAATTTGATGCCAGTATTAATAACCTTGGAAATGCGTTTAAAGAGCTAGGTTTAAGCAATGACCTGAAAGATACACAGGGGAGTGCGCATATGCGACTTAAATGGCCGGCCTCTCCCTATGGGTTTAGCTGGGAGGTGCTCCAGGGTGATGGTCGGTTTAGTCTAAAAGATGGCACTATTACCCAGGTGGATGTGGGTGCCGGTCGCGTACTGGGTTTGTTTAATCTAACGACAATTTTATCCCTGGACTTTGCTAACCAGGTCTCAGATGGTTTTACATTCGATAAAGCACAAGGCTCATTGTCATTTTCAGAGGGCAGTGCATTTACGGATGATATGGTTATTGAGAGCAAGGTGGCTGACTTATTCATTAATGGCGAGCTGAATATAAAACAGGCGAGTGTTGACCAGACGATTCGGGTCAGGCCCCATGTGGAGTCAACGGTCGCTTTGGGAACCGCGGTTATTGCTGGCCCGACGGTCGGTGGGTTAGTTTACCTGTTCCAGAAACTGTTCACTCCTGATAAATTATCGGATTATGAATACTCAGTGAAAGGCAAAATAGAGGATCCTGTGATTGAGTTATTGTCGGCACCTGCTGATGACCTGAGTGAGGATGAAGACGATGAAGACAGTGATTACTAAGCCCGGGCGACTAGTTTGCATCTTTTTATTAAATTGTGTGTTCTTCGTCAATGCCTTTGCACAGGCTGATCGCGTAGAATTACGGGCCGAGACCTGGGATATGCCTCGTCATGGTGAGGCGCTTTTAGCTGTTCCGGAATTGTCTACAATTGTAAAAGCCTGGATGGGTGATACTCAACAGAAAATTGAGTTGCGCTACCCGGGTGGAGAGGAAGGTGAACTCTGGGTCGAAGAGCTCAGGGGTTGGCTGGTGTCTTTAGGTGTTCCCTCCAGTGCTATTTTATTAACACCGGGAAGTGATGCTGAGGATATTATTAATATGGTTTTAATTAAGGTTGTGAGAAATAAATGAGTAAAGTTGCTGCAATTCAGATGACATCTGGTCCCAATGTTCAGGCTAACCTGGATGAGGCTGCCAAATTAATAGAGCAGGCCACCTCCCAGGGGGGCAAACTTGTGGTGCTTCCAGAAAATTTCTCGCAAATGCCAATGACCGACCAGGAAAGGGTCGGCAATGCCGAAAATCTGGGCGGGGGCCTGGTTCAGGATTTCCTGGCGAGCCAGGCTGAAAAAAATAATACCTGGATAGTGGGTGGGACTATCCCCATTAAAAGTGAGCAAAGGGACAAAGCTTATGCCAGCAGCCTTGTGTACAACGACCAGGGAGAGCAGGTAGCACGCTATGACAAAATACATATGTTTGATGTACTGATCGAACAGAGCAACGAAACTTACCACGAATCAGCGACGACTGTCGCAGGTGAGAAGGTTGTGGTTATTGATACACCTTTTGGGCGAATGGGCTTGAGTGTTTGCTATGATCTACGTTTTCCTGAATTATATAGAACCATGGTTGACCAGGGGATGGAGGTTTGTGTTATTCCTTCTTCGTTTACCGCTTTCACAGGACAGTCGCACTGGGAACCCCTGATACGTGCCAGGGCTATTGAAAACCAGTGTTATGTGATTGCTGCGGCACAGGGGGGGTACCATGTAAATAACCGCCAGACGTATGGCCACAGCATGATAGTTAGTCCCTGGGGTAATATATTGGGTAGCGTGGGGACAGGCCCTGGTGTCGTGCTAACCGAGCTGGAGAAACAGGTGCTGGAGTCAACACGAAATAATTTCCAGGTATTAAAGCATCGACGCTTAAACTGTAATATTGGTTAGTTACAAGTGCGAAAACCCAGCGTCAGGTGTGTGTCAGGGCAGGGCTTGTTGTGCTTGCGTATCTGGCTGGTATGAGCAGAAAAAGTTTGTGACATATCACATGCGCACATGTCACTTGTTGTATGTTGTAAAAAAACTGCTAAGTTTAGTGTGGTTACTGGAATGTTTAACGGACGGAGCCTGTCTCTTTAAGATTCAAATACTATGGTATGTACGCCAGTGTGTGAATACCAGATTCTGTTGCAAATATTACAGCGTTTTACCCGACTCTTGGCAATGGTGCCACCGGGGGGCCAGCGTAGTGTTTTTCCAGCGAACGTCCAGTCTAGTTTCCAGGGGTTAAGCCCAAAGCCTGGTGTTTACAGATAAAACATAAGTTTTTGTCAAAGTATTATTGTTGCGGGCTGAAAGCTGTCTGATCTTCAAATATATACAGGTTATCTTTACTCATATATGTTACACATTAAATTTAAAATAGAGCATGCACTTATATTGCTAATGGCGGTAGTGTTATCTGCCTGTGCGCCGGTGAAAAAGCCTGTGCCTGAACAGGTGGTTAAGAAAAAGCCAGTCGTAAGTAAGCCTGTTGTGGTTAAGCCGACTAAACCCAAAGTAATAAAAGAGCCTGAATCACCGCCAGAGCCGCAACAGGTGATTGTGTTGTTGAGCAGTGAGGCTGGGCCTTATAAGGCATTGGCCAGGCAACTGGATGAGGCGCTTGGAGAATATGCTTCGCGGGTAGTGCTAACTGGTAAATTATTACAGGATAAATCAATAATTAATGAAGTGAAGGCTTCAGAGGCGAAACAGATTGTCGCCATCGGCCTGGTGGCTGCAAATGCAGCTAAAAACCTTGAGAACAAGCAGGTGGTATTTACCCATGTTGTCAATTATGCGGATAACAAGCTGGTAACTGACGTTTCGAAGGGTGTGAGTGCCTTGCCTTCGCCGGAACTGCTATTTAAAGACTGGCGAGCCCTGTCACCTAAGTTATCCAAAGTCGCGATAGTTTCAGGAAAAAACCTTGGTAAATACCTGAACAGGGCGAAAAAAGCGGCCAGCAAGCAGGGTATTGAGTTACAAATAGAACAGGTAGAAACTGATAAGGAATTTATTTATCGAAGTAAAAGCCTGAAATCGGTCGATGGGCAGTGGATCTTGCCAGACAACAGGGTGCTAAGTGCAAAGTCGTTGAAAGAGGTGATGGCCTACGGGTCAAGGCGTGGTCGGCAAATTGTTGTTTTTAGCCCCAAATTGCTGTCATTTGGAGGCTTGTTTTATGTGCAGCCCGACCATACTGAAATATCAAAGGTTGTGCTAAAGCGCCTGTCAGAGGCAGCGGGAAAAACGGCGATACCTGGCGATGGAGTTTTGCCTGTATTGAGCCATACTATGGGTATTAATCAAAACATAGCCAGGCAGTTTAACTTGCCAATACCCGAAAAATATCGGAATAATATTAATGGGGAATGATTTCGAGAAGGATGAAAAGTCTTTAGATCAGGGCTGGATGAATGCGTTATCGTTGAGGCGCCTGCTTAAGTCAGGTGTCAGGGATGACTATGGCGCTGGTAATATGTTGTCCAGCTTTCGTACCTGGTTACGGCGGGTTCCTTTATTTTCACGCCGAAAAAGTAGTAGCCTTGTAAACCGGATTATCTGGTTGCTACTTGGCTGGAGTATTATTGTCTATTTTCTGGGGGTTGCAGGGCTTTGGTGGAGCTCCAGCAAAGTCATTGAAGATAACTTTTCCCAGCAAGCAACAGACTGGGTGGGTAAGCTGGATGAAATGGGGACGCCCCTGTATGCCGCTAATGATGAATTTCTATTTCAGGCGATTGAAGAACACGTCAGGCGTTTTCCTGAAATATCATACTTGCGTTACTACGAAGCCAGCAAGAATGCGGTAATTGCACAGTACCTGTCAGATAAAATCGGTGATAAGGCTTTACCAGAATTGAGCCCCGCAATTATTGAATCACTACGCCTGAGTATCGACTCGGATCAACCGGTATTTATACATACGGCTAAAGAGGGTTTGTCCCTGGTTCAGGTTGCAGCACCTATTGTTATTCGTTCAATACGCTCAGATGGCATGCTGGATTTTGACCTGGAGAAAGGCTCATCTGAAAATTATAAAATTATTGGCTACCTGGAGCTGGGTCTCGATTTTAGCCATTATAGAAATCGCCTCATAGAAAATATTTTCTTTGGAAGTGTGGGGGTTGCTATTTTATTTTTTATAGCCGCTATTCTTGGGCGTTCATTAATTAAGCGTTCTTTGCGCCCATTGACCGACATGCGAAAGCCCCTGAATCAGCTGGCTAAAGGTGAAATTGATGTGCATGTTGAAGGTGAGGGGGATGAAGAAATTGTCGCCATTGCAAATGCGCTTAATACCACTATTGATGCCCTTAAGAGCAGGGATGAAGAGCTTCGTCAACTTGCGAATTATGATGCACTGACCGGGCTTTTGAATAAACACAATTTTAATATCCAGCTTAAGCAGGAAATTCAACGAACCTTAACAGATGATGATAGTAGTGCGCTGTTGTTTATCGACCTGGATCAGTTTAAGCATGTGAATGATAACCTTGGCCATGCTGCTGGAGACCGCCTGTTAAAGCAGGTTGCGGACTTATTAAAAAATCGAATTCGAACCGATGATGTTATATCAAGGTTTGGCGGCGATGAGTTCACCATAATTGCCAAATCGATTACAGAAACTGATGCGCGAACAATTGCGGAGTCTATTCTAAAGGCAATGCAACAATTTGTATTTGTGGAAAATGGACAGGCATTTAATATTTATTGTTCAATTGGTGTGGTATTAATTGAGGGTGATGCCTTTTCCGCAGAAGAAGTTTTTTCTCAGGCTGATATGTCCTGTTTTCATGCTAAATCTGAAGGTCGAAACCGTTATCACATGTTTGATCTTACAGAGCAGGAAGAGCTAAGGAAGGGCGCTGATATTAGCTGGTCTAAACGTATTAGTGATGCCATTCAAAACGATTATTTTACCCTGTTTTATCAACCCGTGGTGAGCCTGGATGGAGATGAGGCTGAGCATTATGAAGTGCTGATTCGAATGGTGATGGAGGATGATGAAATCATTCATCCCAATGCTTTTTTGCCAGCAGCGGAGCGACTAGGTGTTGCTATTGATATTGACTACTGGGTTGTACGAAACTCGTTGCGAAAAATTTCTGAGTTTAAGGCCGATGGCCGTGATGTTTATCTATCGATTAATTTATCTGGGCGGATTTTTGAAGCACCAGAACTTTATGAAAAAGTGAAACGTTATATTTCTCAATATAATGTTGAAGCGGATCATATTATTTTTGAAATTACTGAGCAGACGGCGGTCAGGCATATTGAAAAAGCAGGTGAGATCATAGAAAAACTGATGTCACTTGGTTGCAAGTTTGCGCTGGATGACTTCGGTGTGGGCTTTAGTTCGTTTAACTATTTAAAGCGTTTGCCGGTTAATTACTTAAAAATTGATGGGGATTTTGTAACTGATATGGTGCAGGATCCGGTTGATCAGGCCATGGTTCAGTCAATGATACAAATTGCTAAAACCCTGCATAAGAAAACAATTGCAGAGTACGTACAGGATGCGGCAACACTGGAAATGTTAAAGGGCTTTGGTGCAGATTATGTGCAGGGATATTATCTGGGCAAGCCATTGAAAGACATTTCTCAAAAAGGCTATGAAGAAGCGTTAGAACGAGTAAGTACTAATGTCATCACTTTCTGATTCTTAGCGAATTAATAATTAAGCCTGTGGCCAGTTAGCCGCAAGACGAAGTTCGCTTTATCAGCGCCTCACCCTCGGGGACAGAACTTCAGTTCTGTCCCCTGTTTTGATACCACGCAAGCATTAGAACCCGCAACCCCTACCGACTCCCTCCCCCTCCAGCACGAATTAAAACCCAGTCCATTGCTCTTGAACTTAAGATTCTTTTCAGGAAGCCCATTATGTAAGTCGGCTTGGTGACATAGTACCTGACGCGAGGTCGTTCTGATTCCAGTGCATGCAATACCTTATCGCAGACCGCTTCTGGTCCTAAAGTAAATGGAGCGGCGGGTCCCTCTTTATGCAGGCGATTGAGCATATTGTCGTAGTTTTTTTTATGTGCGCTGTTTGCGCTGTCAATGTACTTTTCAAATGCCTTAAGCGCATTTTTACGAAAGTGACTGATAATGGGGCCTGGCTCAATCAGGCTAATATGAATATTAGTGCCGTGCAGCTCCTGCCTCAGGGTGTCACTTAAACCCTCCAGGGCAAATTTACTGCTATTGTATGCGCCGCGGTAGGGCATGGCTGCAAAGCCCAGAATCGAGCTGTTTTGAATAATACGTCCATAGCCCTGTTTGCGCATAATGGGTAAAACCAGATTAGTGAGTTCCAGAGTGCCAAACACATTGGTTTCGTACTGCTCTCTCATGGCGTAGCGGCTCAGGTCTTCTACAGCACCGGCTATGCCAAATGCGCCATTATTGAATAGCGCATATAGCTTGCCATCGGTCTTATCCAGTACCCTGATGATGGCATTTTTAATGGATAGAGAGTCGTTCAGGTCTAGCTGGTAGGCGTTTAAGCCCAGGGACTTGAGGCGTTCGACGTCTTCAGATTTACGTGCACTTGCATGCACATCATAGCCACGCCGTTGTAATTCCTGGGCGGTATAGAGCCCAATGCCCGAAGAGCAGCCGGTGATAAGTATCGATTTGCCTGTGTTCAAAATACGCCCTTAATTCTAATTATTTTCGATAAACGTCTCTAAAACCCGCTGTCTTATTTGGCAGCAGCCCTGCGGGGCATTATAATACCGGCCTTTTCGCCTTACTGCATCTATCAATTGGCAGCGGTCGGGCAATATTAATTGTTAGCTTATACTTAGTTTATAAATCGGAAATTATTATGCGCAGTCATTACTGTGGTCAGGTGGATGAAAGCCTGATCGATCAGGAAATAGAATTATGTGGATGGGCCAACCGTCGTCGCGACCACGGTGGGGTTATCTTTGTGGATTTGCGTGATCGCGAAGGTCTGGTTCAGGTAGTTTTCGATCCGGATAAGCCAGAGATGTTTGCCCTGGCTGAGCGCGTCCGTAATGAGTTTGTGCTGAAGGTTAAGGGCCGAGTACGCATGCGTGATGAGGCTGCATTTAACCCTAACCTGAAAAGCGGCAAGGTGGAAATTCTGGGGCTTGAGCTTGAAGTGCTTAATGCGTCTGAAACACCTCCATTCCAGCTAGATGATGAAGGTGTGCATGAAGATAATCGCCTGAAATACCGCTATATCGACCTGCGTCGTGATGAAATGCAAAAGCGTATGCGTATGCGTTCACAGGTCACCGCCTTTTTGCGTCGTTACCTTGAAGATAATGGTTTCTGGGACATCGAAACACCGATGATGACTAAAGCCACCCCTGAAGGGGCGCGTGACTACCTGGTGCCAAGTCGAACTCACCAGGGAGAATTCTTTGCCCTGCCGCAGTCTCCGCAGATTTTTAAGCAGCTGCTGATGATGTCAGGTATGGATCGGTATTACCAGATTGTTCGCTGCTTCCGTGATGAAGACCTGCGCGCAGATCGCCAGCCTGAGTTTACCCAGGTCGATATTGAAACATCGTTTATGGACGAAAACGGCGTTATGGATATTACTGAAAACATGATCCGTGAGCTGTTTGCACATGTGCTGGAAGTGCCATTACCCAACCCGTTCCCGCGTATGACTTATGCTGAGGCGATGCATCGATTTGGCTCAGACAAACCGGATTTACGTATCGACATGGAGCTGGTTGATATCGGTGACTTAATGGACAACGTAGAATTCAAGGTGTTCTCTGGCCCGGCCAAAGACCCGAAAGGACGTCTGGTGGTGCTGCGTGTGCCCGGTGGTGCCACACTGAGCCGTAAAGAAATAGATGGTTACACGGACTTCGTGGGTCGCTATGGTGCAAAAGGCCTGGCCTGGATTAAGGTCAATGACGTGGATGCTGGGAGAGAAGGCCTGCAATCACCTATCGTTAAATTCCTGCCGGATGAGGCGCTGGAAGAAATTATCAAGCGCAGTGGTACACAAACCGGGGATCTTCTGTTCTTTGGTGCAGGCGATGAGAAGATGGTGAATGAGTCCATGGGGGCGCTACGCGTACAGTTGGGACATGACCTGGATATGGTGGCTCGTGAGTGGAAACCGTTGTGGGTCGTAGATTTCCCAATGTTTGAATGGAATGACCGTGAAGAGCGTTGGGATGCTTTACACCATCCCTTTACCGCACCCGATTCAGATGATCCTGAAGCCCTGGTCGCAAACCCGGGTGAAAGCCTGTCACGTGCCTATGATATGGTGTTAAACGGTTGTGAACTGGGTGGCGGCTCAGTGCGTATTCATAACACTGAGATGCAGCATAAGGTGTTTGATATCCTGGGTATTAGTGATGAGGAAGCCAGTGAGAAATTTGGCTTCCTGTTAGATGCGCTAAAGTATGGCTGCCCTCCGCATGCGGGCCTGGCATTTGGTCTGGATCGTATGGTGATGTTAATGACCGGAGCAGGTTCGATTAGAGATGTAATGGCCTTCCCCAAAACACAGACGGCGGCCTGTCCATTAACCAATGCGCCATCAGAAGTGTCTGCGGCACAGCTTAAAGAGCTGAATATTCGAATTCGCAAGCCCGCCGCAGAAAAATAGCATTGATTACCTGGCCCTTGAACCAGGCATGATAGCAGCCGCTAATCACGCCTGGTTCAAGCGATTCTAGCCATTTCAGGGCAGCTGATAATTATTACCCCTCTAAAGAGATAGTTGAATTCCAGCTGTCAGCCCTTATAGTTTCATTTATGCAAACTCAGGTACCCACTCAGCAATACCGACGTCCAGAGTCTGTACTGGTTATTGTATATGGCCCGGGTAAACAGGTTCTATTGCTCGAGAGATGCAAGCCTGAAGCTTACTGGCAATCAGTCACAGGAAGCCTGGAAACCGGTGAGACGCCTGAGCACTGTGCCAGGCGAGAGCTGTTTGAAGAAACAGGTATCAAAGCACAGCCTGTCAATACGGGCATCGTTAATCGGTTTTCAATTATGCCGCAGTGGCGAGCTCGTTATGCGCCAGAAGTTAATGAAAATACCGAGTATGTCTTTAGTTTACGACTGGAACAAGAAATCACACCTGTTTTAAGTCCACAGGAACATACGCGCTTTGCCTGGTTAGATATTGAAACCGCTACGCACTGGTGCTTTTCTCATACCAATGCAGATGCAATTGAACGTATTTTACTGGGATAGTGCTAGACTTTGCCTGTTTATCCTGAATTTATAATGACTTAACTGGTTTATTAAAACTGACTGAAGAAGACAAAATATATGAATGCTGTCGCACTACAACCCTATGCCTTACTGGATGACCAGGAGTGTCAACAGCGTATTATTGCGGCTAAGGAAAAGCTCGGTGATCGGCTGGTTATACTGGGGCACCATTACCAGCGAGATGAAGTGTTTCAGCATTCTGATTTTGT
>Ga0316207_10002566_pt1 | contig 18374 bp, 15 predicted proteins | sample 6weekpyrite_MG_FD_204943 | JGI IMG/M metagenome (GOLD analysis project Ga0316207, IMG submission 204943) | Microbial mat bacterial communities from mineral coupon in-situ incubated in ocean water Damariscotta River, Maine, United States -... | ecosystem: Environmental > Aquatic > Marine >...
CAGAGGTCACAGAGATTATTTATGCGCAGATTTATTCAGCATCTGAGCGGCCATGAACTCAGCGCTTTACAACAGATACACTCCGATCCCGAGCAACATCAATCACGCAACCGATAAAATAAAAAAAATATTCTCTGTGTCCTCTGAGCCCTCTGTGGTAAATAATGATATCAATTACAGACTTATCTTAATTAGGGAAACTCTGATTAATTCCATCGTTCGTGGTGAGTCCTTCGGCTTCGCTCAGGAGAGCCCTGTCGAACCATGAACACCAAACGTAATAAAATCAGCATACTAAAAACAACACCCTTCGACAGGCTCAGGGCGAACGGCATTAATCAGAGTTTCCTTAGTTATTCTGAATAACGATATTTGGAAAGCTGGCGCTGTAATCCCGGGTCTTCAGTGATAACTTGGCCGCTACCCGGCGAGCGATATCGCGATAGATTTCGGCGATACGACCTTCAGGGTCGGCGACCACCGAGGGCTTGCCTTCATCGGTGCTGGTACGGATAGAGATGTCCAGCGGCAGCGCACCCAGCAGATCCACATCGTGTTGTTCGGCCATACGACCGCCGCCACCGGAACCAAAAATATGTTCCTCATGGCCGCATTCGCTACAGATGTGGGTGCTCATATTTTCGATGATCCCCAGCACCGGCACTTCCACTTTCTCGAACATCTTCAGGCCCTTGCGCGCATCAAGCAGGGCGATGTCCTGTGGTGTGGTGACAATCACCGCGCCGGTGACCGGCACTTTCTGCGCCAGCGTCAGCTGGGTGTCACCGGTGCCCGGCGGCAGATCGATAATCAGGTAGTCCACGTCTTTCCATTTGGTGTCATTGAGTAACTGTTCCAGCGCCTGGGTGACCATCGGGCCACGCCAGATCATCGGGGTTTCCTCATCGATGAGATAACCGATGGACATGGACTGAATGTGATAGCTGTTCAGTGGTTCCAGCGATTTGCCATCCGCGGATTCCGGCTGCTGCGACACGCCAAGCATGCGCGGCTGACTGGGGCCGTAAATATCGGCATCAAGAATGCCGACAGTCGCACCTTCGGCAGACAGCGCCAGGGCCAGATTGACCGAAGTAGTGGACTTGCCTACGCCGCCCTTACCCGACGCCACGGCAATGATGTTTTTCACGCCATTGATGGTCTTCACGCCCTTTTGCACCGCATGGGAAGTGATCCTGTGGCTAATATTGAAACTGGCCTCAGCAACGCCGTCGATGGCTTCGACCTTGTCCTTCAGCTTTGCCGCCAGGTCTTTTTTATAACCGTCAGCGGGAAAGCCCAGCTCGATGTCCACGGCAACCCTGTCGCCATCAATATTAATGTTCTTCAGCGCCTTGTTGGAAACCAGATCTCCTTCCAGATAGGGATCAATATACATCTTGATGGCGTCTTCGACCTGTGCTTGTGAAACCTCAGCCATTTGCTTCTCCTGAGTTTAAAATTCGGGGTTAAAATCCCGGGCGCAGAACCTGTCCGCCCCGTTCGCATTGAAAAATACCGGTTTATAATATCCGAGTAATTTGATAAAGTATTGGGCGCATGGTACACAAAATTGCAGCAAAGCGCCATCATTCGAAACAGCCTGCCATTTTAACGGGTATTGGCGAGATTTTCGCCCCCCTATGTGGATAGGGTGAAGCTGAAAACAGGCGCTGAACTGAATCCGGGCTGGCTCAATCCGGGCATTCCTGATAGGGTAGCGCCTCCCATCAGTCCCGGGAAACACTTGGGATAACAAGCACCTGTAAAAATCGAATGAACGAATTAAAATCTAAACGCCACATCCTGGTCACCAGCGCCCTGCCTTATGCCAATGGCTCTATCCACCTGGGACATCTGGTGGAATATATCCAGACCGATATATGGGTGCGCTTCCAGAAAATGCAAGGCCACGAATGTATTTATGTCTGCGCCGATGATGCCCACGGCACGCCCATCATGCTGCGAGCACAGAATGAAGGCATCACCCCCGAGGAACTGATCGCGCGCACCGATCTCGAACACCGGGCGGATTTTGCCGATTTTGGTGTCCATTTTGACAATTTCCATTCCACCCATTCGGATGAGAATCGCGAACTGGCCGAGTATATATACAAAGGTTTGCGCGATGGCGGCCATATCGCCGTACGCACCATTAAACAGGCCTATGATCCGGAGAAGGAAATGTTTCTGCCGGATCGCTTCATCAAGGGTGAATGCCCGCGCTGTGGCGCGGCCGAGCAATACGGCGACAGCTGCGAAGTCTGCGGCGCGACCTACTCCCCCACCGAACTGAAGAACGCCGTCTCCGCCATTTCCGGCGCCACGCCGATTGAAAAGGAATCCGAACACTTCTTTTTCAAACTCGGTGACTTTGAAGCCATGCTGCGTGAGTGGACACAGGGGAATCACACCCAGCCAGAAATCTCACACAAGCTTGATGAATGGTTCGAGTCCGGCCTGCAGGACTGGGACATTTCCCGTGATGCGCCTTACTTCGGCTTCGAAATTCCCGATGCGCCGGGCAAATATTTTTATGTCTGGCTGGATGCACCCATCGGTTACATGGCCAGTTTCAGGAACCTCTGCAACAAACGCGAGGATCTGGACTTCGATCGCTGGTGGAACAGCGACAGCGACTATGAAGTTTATCATTTCATCGGCAAGGACATCGCCTATTTCCACACCCTGTTCTGGCCGGCCATGTTAAGCGGCGCGGGTTTTCGCACGCCGACGGCGGTCTTCTGCCACGGCTTTCTCACCGTCAACGGCCAGAAGATGTCCAAGTCACGCGGCACCTTCATCAAGGCGCGCAGCTATCTTGAACAACTGAACCCCGAATACCTGCGCTATTACTATGCCGCCAAGTTGAGCAAGGGCATCGAGGATCTGGATCTCAATCTCGAAGACTTTCAGTTGCGCATCAATTCTGATCTGGTCGGCAAGGTCGTCAACATCGCCAGCCGTTGCGCCGGCTTCATTCACAAACGTTTCGATGGACAACTTTCAGGCGACTGCGCCGAACCTGAACTTTATGCCCACTTTGCCGAGGCCCGCGCACAGATTGCCAGACTCTATGAGCAACGTGAGTTCAGTCACGCCATTCGTGAAATCATGGCGCTGGCGGATCAGGCCAACCAGTACATTGACGCCAACAAACCCTGGGTGCTGGCCAAAGAAGAAGGCAAAGAGCAGCAAGTGCAGGCGGTCTGCAGCATGGGACTCAACCTGTTCCGCGCCCTGATCGGTTTTCTCAAACCTGTGCTGCCAAAGATGGCGGAACAGGCCGAGGCCTTTCTCAATATCGAAGCACTGCTCTGGGAAGATATCGCCACGCCTTTAACCAGTCACACGATTAATAAATTCAAGCCGCTGATGACGCGGGTGGAATCCGAAAAAGTGGACGCCATGCTCGAAGCCTCGAAAGAACATCTTCAGGAAAACACGCAAACTACCAGGCACGCGCCCAAAAGCAGCATTGAACCCATTGCGACTGAAATTGAATTCGACGACTTCGCCAAAGTGGATCTGCGCATCGCCCGCATCGTTAAAGCCGAACATGTCAAAGGCGCAGACAAACTGCTGCAACTGACGCTCGACCTTGGTGGTGAAACCCGGAATGTTTTCGCCGGCATCAAGTCCGCCTACCAGCCCGAAGATCTGCAGGGTAAACTGACGGTCATGGTCGCTAATCTCAAACCACGTAAGATGCGTTTCGGCGTCTCCGAAGGCATGGTGCTGGCCGCCGGACCGGGTGGCAAAGATTTATGGATACTGGAACCTGACGACGGTGCGCAGCCGGGAATGAAAGTAAAATAAAGGACAAGTGACAACAACAAATGACGAGTGACGAGTGACGAGGAACCACAATAATCACACATTGATGCAGTTGATTGCCTGTCATGGCAAACTGCCAATTATTGGCTATCCAACGGGTAACCTGAGCATGGACGGGATGATGATGTTATTCTCGTCCCTCGTCACTCGTCACTCGCCACTGTCATGAAAGAATACGCCCTCATACTAATTAGCACCGTCCTGGTCAATAACTTCGTGCTGGTGAAATTCCTCGGCCTGTGTCCGTTTATGGGCGTTTCGCGCAAACTGGAAACCGCTACCGGCATGGCGCTGGCCACCACCTTCGTGCTTACCCTGTCGTCGGTGTGCAGTTATCTGGCCAATGAATACCTGCTCGCGCCCTTTGGTCTGGAATACCTGCGCACCATTACCTTCATTCTTGTGATTGCCGTGGTGGTGCAGTTCACCGAAATGGTGGTGCGCAAAACCAGTCCTCTGCTTTATCAGGTGCTCGGTATTTTCCTGCCCCTGATTACCACCAACTGCGCGGTGCTGGGTGTTGCGCTTTTGAATGTGCAGACCCACCACGGATTTGTCGAATCCGCCCTCTACGGCTTCGGCGCGGCGGTTGGCTTTTCCATGGTTCTGATCCTGTTCGCCGCCATGCGCGAACGCATCATTGCCGCCGATGTGCCGGAAACTTTCCAGGGTGCATCGATCGCACTGATTACCGCCGGGCTGATGTCCATCGCCTTCATGGGCTTTGCCGGGCTGGTGAAAGGCTAGTGCGCTAGTATGCTCGAAGCCATTATCATTTTAACTGCCCTCGCCATTGCCTTTGGCCTGCTGCTCGGCTATTCCGCCATCCGTTTCAAGGTCAAGGGCGATCCGGTTACAGATAAAATCGATGCCATCCTGCCACAGACCCAGTGCGGCCAGTGCGGCTATGCCGGCTGCCGACCCTATGCCGAAGCCATCGCCAATGGCGAGGCTGAAATTAACCAGTGCCCACCCGGTGGCGAAGCCGTGATCCAGGCGTTGGCTGAGCTGCTTGGCCGCGATCCCATTCCATTGAATGAAGAGCATGGCGAGCACGCGGAAAAAACCATTGTCCATATCGATGAACAGGCCTGCATCGGCTGCACGCTTTGCATTCAGGCCTGCCCGGTGGATGCCATTCTCGGCGCAGCCAAACAGATGCACACGATCATTGATTCCGAGTGTACCGGCTGCAACCTGTGTATTCCGCCCTGCCCGGTGGACTGCATTCATATCGTGCCGGTGAAACAGGATATCAATCACTGGAAATGGCCCCTGCCCGACGCCGGTCTGGAAAAACCGGGGAATGGTAAATCATGAAATACCGGCTCTGGCATTTCCATGGCGGCCTGCATCTGCCACAACATAAAAAAACATCCATGCACGAACTCATCAGTGAGGCGACTATCCCACCACTGTTGACCCTGCCTCTGCAACAGCATATCGGCGAACCGGCCGAACCGCTGGTCAGAATCGGCGAGCGAGTGCTTAAGGGACAGATGATCGCCAAAGCAAAAAGCTTTGTCAGCGCGCCGATACACGCTACAACGTCTGGTCATATCATCGCCATCGAAAACCGGCCCGTGCCCCACCCATCCGGACTCGATGCGCCCTGCATCGTACTCGAAGCCGATGGCAAGGACGAAGCTATCGAGACTCAGGCGCATGACCACCGTGAAATGGAACCGGCCGAGCTGCGGCATTTGCTGCGCGATGCCGGCGTTGTTGGTCTTGGCGGCGCCGGTTTTCCAAGCTTTATCAAACTCAACCCGGGGCCGGGCAATCAAATCAAAACACTGTTACTCAACGGCGCCGAATGTGAACCCTATATCACCTGTGACGCGATGCTCATGCAACAGCGGCCACATGAAATCATTAAGGGTCTGTTGATTATGAAGCAGGCCTTACAGGCCGAACACTGCATCATTGCAGTGGAAGACAATAAGCGCCTCGCCCATACCATGCTGGTCAATGCACTGGAAGAACACGACCCCCTCGACATTAAAATCGTCCAGGTCCCGACCCTCTACCCAACCGGGGGGGAAAAACAGCTGATCAAGGTGGTCACTGGCAAGGAGATCCCCAGCCATACTCTGCCAATCCATGCAGGTGTGGTCTGCCACAACGTCGCCACTGCAGCGGCAGTCTATGATGCCCTGCAGGGCCAACCCCTTATCTCCCGCGTGGTTACCGTTACCGGCGATGCCGTCAGCCATCCACGCAATCTGCAGGTGCGCTTCGGTACGCCGTTCCGCGCCCTGCTCGATCAATGTGGCTTTGATCAACAGGCTGATGTTGATCTGATTATGGGCGGGCCACTGATGGGAATTAAGGTTCCCAGTCAGGATGTGCCTGTGATCAAGACCAGCAACTGCGTGCTGACACTGAAACGTGAACCGCGCAGCCCCGCCATACCCTGTATTCGCTGCGCCGAATGCGCCCGTGTTTGCCCGGTACAACTACTGCCACAGCAGCTATACTGGTATGCCCGCGCGCAGAATTTTGATCGGATCCAGGACTACAACCTGTTCGACTGCATCGAATGCGGCGCCTGCGCCTATGTCTGCCCCAGCCATATTCCGCTGGTGAATTATTACCGGTTTGCCAAAACCGAAATCTGGGCCCAGGACGAGGAAAAGAAAAAAGCCGATCAGGCGCGCCAACGGCATGAATTCCGGCAGTACCGGCTGGAACGCAAGCAAAAGGAAAATGAGGAACGCAAGCGCCGTAAAAAGGAACTGCTGAAAAAAACCGGCGGCAAGACTGATGACAAGGATGCCAAAAAGGCAGCTATCGAAGCGGCTATGGCGCGGGTCAAGGCCCGGCGCAGCGAACAGGAACAGCAAAAGAGAAACACTGATAATCTCAGCGAAGAGCAGAAAAAAGCCATCGAAGAGGTCGAGGCGCGGCGCAGCAATCAGGGAACAAAAGATGACTGATAAATATATTGATACAGCAGCGCTGTCCCGTATTCTTAAACAGAAGCGAATAAACTGACATGAACTTCAGTACAAGCAGCTCCCCTTTTCTAAATTCGGGCAACAGTGTCTCCCGGATCATGCTGGCGGTACTCTTTGCTCTGATCCCGGGGATACTTACCCATGTGCATTTCTTCGGCTGGGGACTGCTCATCAATCTGGCTATCGCCATTCCTACCGCGCTTGCCAGTGAAGCCCTGATGCTGCGACTGCGCCAGCGCCCGATCAAACCCTTTCTGTCTGACTACAGCGCCATCCTCACTGCAACCCTGCTGGCCATTGCCCTGCCGTCATTCGCACCCTGGTGGTTGATCTTTCTCGGCACCGCCTTTGCTATCGTCATCGCCAAACAGCTTTACGGCGGCCTTGGCTATAACCCCTTCAACCCGGCCATGGTCGGTTACGCCATGCTGCTAATCGCCTTTCCCCGCGAAATGACCACCTGGTTACCGGCACAGGCTCACAACATAGCGTTTATGGACAGCCTGCGTTACAGCCTGTTCGATATTCTGCCGGCCGGCCGTGAGCTTGATGCTATCAGCATGGCCACACCGCTGGACACCATGAAGACTCAGCTGGGTCTGAATATGACCATCGAGGAAATCAGCAAGCAGTTCCAGAACCTGTTCGGTGTGCTCGCCGGACACGGCTGGGAATGGGTAAACCTGACGTTCCTGCTCGGCGGCATGCTGCTGATTTTCATGCGCATCATTAGCTGGCAGATCCCGGTTGCTGTGATTGGCAGCCTGTTTCTTTGCGCGCTGGTGTTCCAGCTTGTTGATGTCGACACCCATGCCTCACCGATCTTCCACCTGTTCAGCGGCGCCACCATGCTCGGCGCATTTTTTATTGCCACCGATCCGGTCAGCGCCGCCACTACCGTGCGCGGCCGCCTGTACTATGGCGCCGGCATCGGTATACTCACCTATGTCATTCGAACCTGGGGCGGCTATCCCGACGGCTTTGCCTTTGCCGTGCTGCTGATGAACATGGCGGTTCCCACCATTGATTATTACACTCAACCCCGGGTGTTCGGCCACAGGAACGACTGACTATGCTGCCGCTGAAGAACATGACTATCAGCGCCGTCCTGCTGGGGCTGTTTGCCATTGTCGGCACCACGATGGTCAGCCTGACTTATGAAAATACCGCCGAGCGGATCGCCGCTAACCACCGCGCGACCCTGATGAAGACACTGCATGAACTGATTCCACCAGAACAGCATGACAACGATTTGTTCAGTGATACCATAAGCGTCACAGATCCGGCACTTCTCGGTAGCAACAGGCCGGTCAACGTCTATCGAGCGCGCAAGGCAGGGCGGCCCGTTGCCGCCATTATCGAGTGTATTGCGCCGGATGGATACAATGGCAATATCTATTTGCTGGTCGCAATCAAATATAATAGCCAGCTTGCCGGAGTACGGATTGTTAATCATAAGGAAACCCCGGGGCTTGGAGATGCGGTTAATCTTTCCCACAGTAACTGGATTCTGAGTTTCACCGGCAAGTCACTGCAAAATCCGAAAGCCAAACAGTGGGCCGTTAAACGCGACGGCGGCGTCTTCGATCAGTTTACCGGCGCCACCATCACCCCGCGTGCGGTGGTCAAGGCAGTCTACAACAGTCTCATTTATTTCAACCAGCACCGAGACAAACTATTTGCTTCAAAGCCTGTTGAAAAGGAGCCAGATCATGAATAGCCCCTATCGTGACATCGCCTATGAAGGTTTGTGGAATAACAACACCGCCTTCGTTCAGTTACTCGGCCTCTGCCCACTGCTGGCCATTACCAACACCATGGTCAACAGTCTCGGCCTGGGCCTGGCCACCACCCTGACTCTCATCTGTTCCAACGTAACCGTTTCAGCTATTCGTCACTGGGTGCGTCCTGAAATACGCATCCCGGTTTTCGTACTCATCATCGCATCCATCGTCACCGTGATTGAACTGAGCATGAATGCATGGTTTCACGAACTTTATGACATCCTCGGAATTTTTATTCCATTGATCGTCACCAATTGCGCCATCATTGCCCGCGCCGAAGCCTTTGCTTCCAGGAACAGTATCCCGCACGCCTTTGCCGATGGCCTGTTCATGGGGCTGGGCTTTACCTTTGTCTTACTGCTACTGGGCACCCTGCGTGAAGCCATTGGCTTCGGCACCCTGTTCCAGCAAATCGAATTAATGTTTGGTGACGGCGCAAAATGGCTCACTGTCAGTCTGTTTGAAAACTACCGAGGCTATCTACTGGCCATCCTGCCACCCGGCGCTTTCCTTGGACTGGGTTTTTTGATTGCCCTCAAAAACATGATCGACCGACGCCTGAGCAGCAAAACCCGGACGGTGCAGATAGAACATACCAGCCACAGTATGGGATAGCTCCGTTTCCGCGTGGGCACAAAAATCGTGCCCACCCTGATATGTATTAACTTGCATCTAATTGTTTCAGAAGGCTTTTTTTCTGGAACAATTAGTGACTAATACCTCAGACATTATGTATTTACTTGCCAACAAAACAATCATATAGGCCAGGCTTGTTTGCAAGTTAATACATGAGGTCTACGCCCTGTACCTTCAGTCTAAATTTAAATGAACAAACAAAAGCGCTACGAAATTTTTACTCGCCTGCAGGCACACAACCCAACGCCCACCACCGAACTGAATTATAATTCAACTTTTGAATTACTCGTTGCCGTGATACTTTCTGCACAGGCCACCGACAAGGGTGTAAACAAAGCCACAGCGGAACTTTTCAAGGTCGCCAATACGCCGGAAAAAATACTTGCGCTGAAAGAGACTGGACTGAAAAAACACATCAAGACCATCGGCCTGTATAACAGCAAGGCCAGAAACATTATCCAAACCTGCAAAATTCTTATCAACAAACATGATGGTCAGGTTCCTGATGATCGCATCGCACTGGAAGCGCTGCCCGGCGTCGGACGCAAAACTGCTAATGTCATCCTCAATACCGCTTTCGGTCACCCAACCATCGCCGTGGACACCCATATTTTCCGTGTTTCCAACCGCACCGGCATCGCCCCCGGAAAAACGGTAGTCGAGGTTGAAAAAAAATTACTCAAGTTCGTGCCGGAACGATTCAAACAGGACGCCCACCACTGGCTGATCCTGCACGGGCGTTATACCTGCATTGCCCGTAAGCCTCGCTGTGGTTCATGTATCATTGAGGACCTGTGTGAATTCAAGGATAAGAACATCGAATGAGGAAAAAATATTTTACCGCAAAGGTCGCGAAGGACGCAAAGAATTCATGGTTTTCTGGATCCCATGCTCCTGAGTGAGAATGAGGTGAATTATTTTTCTTTTTTGTGTTCTCTGCGTCCTTTGCGACCTTTGCGGTAAACATACAATCAATATGGAACAGGCAACACTCATACAGGAAATCATGACAGGCATAGTCTGTGCCCTGCTGTTCGTCAGTGTCTCCTATTTTGTCAACCGCCGTCTGAACGGCGACAGTTTCAGGGTTGATCCTTATTTGCTCTGCCTGTATTCCGCCACGGTATTCTGCCTGGCCATTCTCGGCGAGGTAAGCGTCAACAGCCTGTACCATTATTTTATCGGCGAAAGCCTGTGGCAATATCACGTCATGCCCATTTATAATCGTGATGTTTCCCTGCTTGCGCCCCTGTTATGGTCAGCCTACGGCATGCATCTCTATTTTATTGAACAGACTTATATAAAATACCTGCCGGGTTTCATGCGTAACCGCAAAAACCATGCCCTGCTACACGGTCTCGATGCGCCACTGGTGTTTGAAATCAGCGGTAACCTGATCTTCCTCCTGCTGATCGGAAAATATTACGCCTATTACCTGCCCGGCGATCTGTTTCACCTGACCTCGGTACGCGTTATCCCCCTGTATATGATCTGTATCTTTTTCGGCCTGCTGCTATTACACTGGCTGGAAAAACAAAAGCGACACTGGAGTATTCCTGGTGCAATATTCAGCGCCGGTATCGGATTTTTATATCTGGCCTGATTTATTTTTCCCAATAAAGCGCCCGCCGCAAGCAGGCGGGGGGATTAATTGCAGGTTAGGCTGAGTGAAATGAGGCAGCGGGGAAATAGACCCGTAGAGATTAAATAGTGCAGGAGAAAAATTAATTCATGTTTGGGCAGGACAGAAACGCCATGCGCAAAGTTTTTTTTGACGCCTGGAAAAAACATCAGGCGCAGGAAAAACTGGAAGCGATGGAAACTATACTGGTGCAGATCATCGCACTGCATCCCGAATATCATGCTCTGCTTGAAAATGAAGAAAATCTACTGCAGGACTTTCCCTCAGCAACAGGTGAGCCCAACCCTTTCCTCCACCTGTCCCTGCACCTGGCCATTCAGGAACAGTTATCCCTTCGGCATCCTGCTGAACTGACCGACCTGTATCAGCAACTCGTAAAAAAGCACTCGGATGTCCATAAAGCCGAACATCAAATCATGCAATGTCTGAGTGAAATGATCTGGCAGGCGCAACGCAATCAGGGAATGGCGGATGAAATCCGATATATTGACTGCATCAAAAAAAAAACTGAAAAAGGCTAAATAAGCATTCCAGAGTCATGTCTAAATAGCTATTCCAAATACCAGTACACTTTAGGTATTACCGTTCGTCCTGAGCCTGTCGAAGGACAAGCAGATTAGGCACTCTATTCACAGTATTTCCACGTTCATGGTTCGACAAGGCTCTCCTGAGCGAAGCCGAAGGGCTCACCACGAACGTAGAAATTCACAAGTGATCTGGTATTTGGAACAGCTATTTAGTATATAAAATCTCGCAAAGACACCTGAAACGCAGGAAGTCATATGTTTTCCCCTCGCAAACTTCGCGTTCTGGCGGTTCAATATTAATCACACCCCGGTGGGGTATGCACAAAACCCGTGCCACCCCATGCTACTCGATTGAAGAAATCTGAAATTTTTCGCACTAAAAACCCATAATTTTATTAATACTTATACCGATCTCTGTAAGCGCATTTTGCAGTTTTTTTATTAACACTGATAAAGTTATGAGCTTGTTGGTCGATAGTCCACCATAGACAAGGATAAAACTCAGTCTAAAACCATTCGTTTTTATATGGGTTCTGAATATTAACGGTCAGATTGGCCTTGATAAGAGATAACCGTGGCTTCGACAAGGAACATCAGGATTATAGAACAGACCTACCAGGGCTTTGTTTCTCCCTCTGAGTCTTTGCGCGCTACACCTTTTCCGTGCCAGAAATTTCCTGTTGTTTTTTCTGGCTCACCGCTGGAACCGCGTTTCATCATCAGCGGTTTTTGTCTAATGAGTAACAACAATTAAGAACAACATTACACCCAAGGAATTCGCATGAAAAATCTATTCGCCCCCGCAATATTTTTGATGGACCGTGTGCGCTATCCGGTTAAATTCCTGATCATTTTCCTGATAGTAATGATCCCGCTGATAATCCTGAGCCTGAACCTGATCACCTCCCTCAATAAAGACGTGACCTTCCTCGAAAATGAGCGCACCGGTCTGGCTTATATCAAAACCGTACGCCAGCCCATCGAACACATTCAGCAGCACCGCGGCATGATGGCGGCCTATCTAAATGGTGCGAAAGAATTCAAAGACCGAATTATGCAGAAGCGCGTCATCATCGACAAAAAACTGACGGAGCTCAAAGCAATCGACGGTAAACTGGGTGCACAACTCGGCACCGGTGAAGCTATCAACGACTTGATGCAGAAGTGGGACGCCATCAAGGCCAATGTCATGAACATGAGCACAGTCGAGGCCATAGCAGTGCACAGCAAGATGATCGCCGACATGCTCAGCCTGATGAACCAGGTAGCCGATGTATCTAAAATCAGCGTGGATCCAAAAATCGATAGCAAGTACCTCAGTGATGCCCTGTTCAACCACCTGCCGAATGTGCTTGAGAACATGGGCAAGGCGCGAGCGGTCGGCTCCGGTGTTGCCGCCAGGGGTCGCTTCACAAGTCAAAAGATCTACGTAAAACTGGCGGTACTGTCCAGCAATATTGCCTCCCACGCGAGCGATCTGGCCAAAGGCCTGAAAACTGCTTTCGAGGAAAACGAGGTTCTCGCCGAACATCTGGGGCCACAGGTCAATCACAATAATACTGCCATCAAAAATATCCAGGCTTTACTGAATAACAACTTGCTGAATGCTGAAACGATAACCATCAGCAGTGACCAGGTATTCAACACCGCCACCAAAGCGATTAGCGGTTCCTATAAACTCTACGATGCTCTGGAACCAGAACTCGACAAACTGTTTGTGGAACGCATCGAGTCCAGTCAAACCACCATGATCATGACCATTAGTATCGTGGTAGTCGTACTCGCCCTGGTCGCCTACCTGTTTACTGGTTTTTACTTTGCCGTTCAACAAAGCATTGTACAGATCAGCGATGCGACAGAAAAACTCTCCGATGGTGACCTGACCGTGCAGGTAAACCTCAGCGCCCGTGATGAAATGAGCCGGATTGCTGATCGATTTAACACCATGACGGAAAAATTCAACGCCCTGATTCAGCAGATTATCAGCGCCGCAACCCAGCTGGCGGCCGCCTCAGAAGAGGTCTCTTCGGTCGCCAGCGAAAGCGCCGGCAACGTCGAACGCCAGCGCCATGAAACAGATCAGGTCGCCACCGCCATTAACGAGATGACAGCGACGGTACAGGAAGTAGCCAGCAACGCCACCAGCGCTGCCAGCGCCGCCGCCAATGCCGACAACGAAGCCAGGGGCGGCAAGTCGGTGGTCGAAAATACCTCTCGGGTCATCACTCAGCTGGCCAGTGAGATCGAAAATGCCGCCGGTGTTATCAAAGAACTTGAGCATGACAGCGAGAATATCGGTGGTGTGCTGGATGTCATCAAAGGTATCGCCGAGCAGACCAACCTGCTGGCGCTGAATGCCGCCATCGAGGCCGCTCGTGCCGGTGAACAGGGTCGCGGTTTTGCCGTGGTTGCAGACGAAGTGCGCACCCTTGCCAGCCGCACCCATGAATCAACTACCGAAATCGAAAATATGATCGACAAGCTGCAAACCGGCTCACACAATGCCGTAGAGGTAATGGAGAAAAGTCGCGAGCAGGCTCAGGCTGGCGTCGAACAGGCCACGGAAGCTGCCGAGTCGCTGGAGGCTATTACCCGTGCAGTAGCAACCATCACTGAAATGAACATCCAGATCGCCAGCGCCGCTGAAGAGCAGTCTGCCGTTTCTGAAGAAATTAACAAAAATGTCACCAACATCAGTCAGATATCCGAGCAAACAGCAAGTGGCGCCGAACAGACGACCACCTCGGCCGATGAACTGGCGCGGCTGGCCTCCGAACTACAGAATCTGGTGGGCCAGTTTAAAATAAACGCCTAAAGCCGGCCCTCTCTGCCCAGGCCAAAAAATGAGATAACAATAATGCAGGAAAACCAGGAATACGCTGAAATCATTGATGTGTTCGATAGCTGCAATGAGAGTGGTATCAACGAGGTGCTGCACAGTATCCTGGAAACTATTCTTCAACTGCCCTGGCTGGACGCCAATGCCGGCGGGGTCTTTCTGGCCGACTCGGAAAGCCGGCAACTGAGGCTTGCCGCTGAGGTCAACTTTTCCCCTTCCATAAAGAAAACCTGTAGCAAGGTAAACTATGGTCACTGTCTCTGTGGCCGAGTAGCGGAATCGACCGAAGTTCTGCATGTAGACTGCGTGGACAAACGGCATGAAACCCATTACGAAGGAATGTGTGACCACGGCCACTACGTGGTGCCGGTTAAACTACGCGAACAACTGCTGGGTGTCATGGTTTTGTATATCAATACCGGCCATGCATACAATCCCGCTGAAGTACAGGTACTCGTAAATTTCGCCGGCGTTATCGCCCTGCTGATACACACCACAAAGATACGCCAGGAAAAACAACTTACCGATCTGATTCTGGCCCATAGTTCTCATGGGGTCACGATCACCGACCCGAACAGGAAGATCCAGTGGGTCAACCAGGCATTCGAAAAAGTATCGGGTTACAGCAGCGAAGAAGTTATTGGAAAGACGCCTGCGATACTCAAATCCGGCCTGCATGGATCGAATTTTTATACGACCATGTGGCGCAGCATTGATGAGCAGGGTCATTGGGAAGGCGAGATCTGGAATCGACGCAAGAATGGTGAGATATATCCGGAATGGTTGAATATCGTTGCCCTGAAAAGCAACTGTGGCAAAGTTCTACGCTATGCGGGTATGTTCATCGATCTCAGCCCTATTAGAACTGCGGAAGAAAAGATCCACCGGCTCGCCTATTATGACAGTATAACGGGATTGGCCAATGCATCTCTATTGCATAAAAAGCTCGAACAAATGCTTTCCAAATCACGATCGAAGCATGACCGGATTATTGTTCTAACGCTAGATCTTGATCATTTCCATGAAATCAATGCCGGACTTGGGCGACGTGTCGGTGATGCCGTTCTGTGTGAAGCTGCACGCCGCATCAGCGGTGTTATAAAAGGGGCGATTGAAGCCCGCATGGGCGCAGATGAATTTGTGATCGCTTATTGGCAACAGCATGAAAGTGATGAAACGCTCCTGCTTCTGATTACCAATCTGGCGATGGTGCTAATCAAACAGTTACAGGCGTCATTTAAATTCGAGCAGCATGAGCTGGTTCTCGATAGTTCTATCGGCATCGCCTGGGGCAGCGGCCAGGATACGAATGCCGAGTCTCTATTACGGCGTTCGGCCATCGCCCTCACCCATTGCAAGAAGCATTCACGCGGCGGGTACCAGCTTCATAACCGGGAAATGGAGCAGCAGGCGAATTACCGGCGATTTCTGGGTGCGGCCATTGGCAAGGCCATCGAACGTGATGAACTGTTCCTGGTATACCAGCCACAGCTGGACCGTCAGGGTCAGGTTATCGGCGCCGAGGTTCTGTTGCGTTGGCACAGTGAAGAGCATGGCAATATTCCACCCGATATATTTATTGGCATTGCCGAAGAACGGGGTTTTATCATCGATATCGGCCGCTGGGTGCTTGAACGCACACTGGAACAGATGGCCAACTGGCATAAAGCAGGCCTATGTGATTCCGGTTGTTTTCAACGACTGGCCGTCAACGTCTCACCACATCAAATCCTGTCGAAAAATATCGTCAGCGAATTCGCCCGGGCTTGCGCCAGCCACGGCTTCCCGCCGGAGTCAATCGAACTGGAGATCACCGAAACCGGTATCACCCAGTATTCTGATCATGTCATCGAACACCTGCAGGCCTTGTCAGACATGGGCTTCAAGATTGCCATCGATGATTTCGGCACGGGCCAATCATCACTGTCACGCCTGCATCACTTCCCGGTCGATATCCTTAAGATCGATCGCAGCTTCGTGAACAATATGGAAAACAGCGTATCCGATGCGGCGCTGGTGAAATCTATTATCGATATGGCGCATACTCTCGGATTTCAGGTTATCGCCGAAGGTGTCGAGGAAGCTTCACAGCTAATCATGTTGATGGAATTTGGCTGCGATATTTTTCAGGGCTACTATTTCAGCAAACCGGTTAGTGCGGATGAATTCATGAACTATGCAAAACAACAAACCCACCAGACCATTGTCAGTGCTGATGCAGTGGGAAAATAAAGAATGCGATGCACCGTTTCAGATATAATAAACCGCCCCGCCGCAAGCGGACGGAGTATTAATTGTAGGTTGGGCTGAGTAAGACCAGAATCCTGCGAAGCAGGTTCAGGAAGTCCATAATGAAGCCCGAAGGGATTCTATGGGAAACGAAGCCAACAGAGCCTGATTCGATATTCTGTTGGGCTTCATTTTGTTCAGCCCAGCCTACGGTTTTGCTGCAAGCAGTGGGTAATTAAACCCTCAGAAATTTAAAAAGCTGTCCATGCGAAGCAAGCGCCTTTGCGTTAATAGTTTTTTTGGTTTCACAATATCTCACAAATTTTCCTGAAACCTTACCTTTTACTTATTTGCCTTTTTGCCGCAATACGCAGGCGCAGGGCATTGAGTTTGATGAAGCCTTCTGCATCCTGCTGATTGTAGGCACCGGCATCATCTTCAAAGGTAGCAATACTTTCATCGAACAGGCTGTCGCTTTCTGACTTGCGCCCTTCAACGGCAACATTGCCCTTGTAAAGTTTGAGCCGCACCACGCCGTTGACATGTTCCTGGCTGGCGTCAATCAGTTCCTGCAGCATCCGTCGTTCCGGTGACCACCAGTAGCCATTGTAAATAACACTGGCATAACGGGGCATGAGTTCATCCTTAAGATGCGCGGCCTCTCGATCCAGGGTCAGGGATTCTATTGCCCGGTGAGCTTTCAATAATATAGTGCCGGCCGGTGTTTCATAACAACCGCGGGATTTCATGCCCACATAGCGGTTCTCGACGATATCATCACGGCCGATGCCATTGGCCCCGCCCAGTTTATTCAGGCTTTCCATTACCGTCGCCGGTGACATGGCCTTGCCATCGATGGCCACGACATCGCCCTTCTCAAAGCTCAGTTCAATAGTAGTCGGACTGTCCGGCGCCGCCTCCGGCGAAACGCTCCAGCGCCACATGCTGTCTTCCGGCCCGGCCCAGGGATCTTCCAGTACGCCGCCTTCATAGGAAATATGCAGCAGGTTGGCATCCATGGAATAGGGGGACTTCTTGCCCTTGTTAAAGTCAACCGGGATTCCGTGTTGCTTCGCATAGGCCATCAGTTTTTCCCGCGAATTCAGATCCCATTCACGCCAGGGTGCGATTACCTTCACATCCGGTTTCAGCGCATAGGCGCCCAGTTCAAAGCGCACCTGATCGTTGCCCTTGCCGGTGGCGCCGTGAGAAATGGCGTCAGCCCCGGTTTCATTGGCGATTTCCACCAGACGCCGGGCGATTAATGGTCGAGCAATGGACGTACCCAGCAGGTATTCCCCCTCATAGATGGTATTGGCGCGAAACATGGGAAAAACATAGTTGCGGGCAAAATCCTCGCGCAAATCCTCGATGTAGATTTCCTTCACCCCCATGGCCTCAGCCTTGGCGCGCGCCGGTTCGACCTCTTCTCCCTGACCGATATCAGCCGTGAAAGTAACCACTTCGCAATCATAGGTATCGCGCAGCCATTTAAGAATGATGGATGTATCAAGCCCACCGGAATAGGCCAGCACTACTTTTTTGATTTTGCTCATGGAAAAGCCTCGGTCTCAAACTGGATCCTGGAATAGCAAGCGGGTAATTATACCGCGATTTGCGGCATAAACCGAGTTTACAATAAGCGTATCAACCAGGCGGCACAGGGCAAGAGCATACTTTTCGGGTAAGGCCATCAAATAAAGAATAGCGTCATTCCGGCATGATTTTAGCCGGAATCCAGAGTTTAAAGTCACTGGATTCCGGCTAAAATCATGCCGCAATGACGGTAGTGCAGGAAATGCCTCTATAACAACGAGTATTTGATCAAATTGTGATCAAATATGATCCTGCCCTGCCAGGCGGCAAAAAAATAAGCCACCTCGCAGCAGGCTGGCGGGGTATTAATTGCGGGTTGGGCTG
>Ga0316207_10002567_pt1 | contig 18370 bp, 15 predicted proteins | sample 6weekpyrite_MG_FD_204943 | JGI IMG/M metagenome (GOLD analysis project Ga0316207, IMG submission 204943) | Microbial mat bacterial communities from mineral coupon in-situ incubated in ocean water Damariscotta River, Maine, United States -... | ecosystem: Environmental > Aquatic > Marine >...
GTCGTGGTAAAGCAGGAGGTGTCAAATTAACGGATAAGCGGGATGAAGTGGCGCATTTTACAGGTGAAATGCTTGGTACAAATCTGGTAACTTTTCAAACCGATGCAAATGGCCAGCCCATTAATCACGTGTTAATTGAGGAAACCTGTAATATAGACCGTGAACTCTATTTAGGTGCGGTTATTGATCGTGCAACACGTCGAGTTGTCATAATGGCATCAACAGAAGGCGGTGTTGAAATTGAAAAAGTAGCAGAAGAAACGCCGGAAAAAATTTTACGTACCACGGTTGACCCCATGTTGGGCTTAATGCCATATCAATGTCGCAAACTGGCTTTTGGTATGGGATTGTCGGGTAATCAGGTAAAACAATTTACAAAGCTACTGGCAGGCCTGGCTAAATTATTTATAGAAAAAGATTTGGGACTGGTTGAAATTAACCCGCTTGTTGTAACTAAAGAAGGTAATTTATTATGCCTGGATGGCAAAATAAATGTGGATGATAATGCCATATACCGCCAACCGGAATTAATGGAAATGCGTGATGCATCACAGGAAGATGAGCGAGAAAACAGAGCCAAGGAGTGGGACCTGAATTACATTGCATTAGATGGCAGTATAGGTTGCATGGTTAATGGTGCGGGCTTGGCAATGGCAACTATGGACCTGATAAAATTGCATGGTGGTGACCCGGCAAATTTCCTTGATGTGGGTGGTGGCGCAACCAAAGAAAGAGTGGCAGAGGCATTTAAAATAATTTTATCCGACCAGAATGTTAAAACAGTTTTGGTCAATATTTTTGGTGGTATTGTGCGTTGCGATTTAATTGCTGAGGGTGTGATCGGTGCGATAGAAGAAGTAGGTGTAAAAGTGCCTATTGTTGTTCGGCTAGAAGGTAATAATGCGGAACTGGGTTCAAAGCTGTTGAAAAATAGCGGCTTGAATATTATTACTGCAACCGGCCTGACTAATGCTGCTGAAAAAGCAGTTGCAGCGGCTAAAGGATTACAATAATGAGCGTATTAATTAACGGTGAGACAAAAGTATTATGCCAGGGCTTTACTGGTAAGCAGGGAACTTTTCATTCAGAGCAGGCACTTGCTTACGGCACGCAAATGGTTGGTGGGGTTACCCCCGGTAAAGGCGGCCAGACACATTTAAATTTACCCGTATTTAATACTGTGCGAGATGCAGTAAATCATACAGCAGCAACCGCATCAGTTATTTATGTGCCGGCACCTTTTTGTAAAGACTCAATCCTGGAGGCGATTGATGCGGGCATAGAATTAATCGTATGTATTACCGAAGGGATTCCAACGCTGGATATGCTGGAAGCAAAAATTGCTGTTGATCATGCGGGTGTTCGTTTAATAGGACCTAATTGCCCAGGCATTATCACGCCTGGAGAATGTAAAATAGGCATTATGCCAGGTGAAATACATATGCCGGGAAAAGTGGGTATTGTCTCCCGTTCTGGCACCCTGACATATGAAGCGGTTAAGCAAACGACGGATTTCGGTTTTGGCCAAACCACCTGTATTGGCATAGGTGGAGACCCTATACCCGGAATGAACTTTGTAGATTGCCTGCAACTATTTGAAGACGATCCTGAAACAGAAGCGATTCTGATGGTTGGGGAAATTGGTGGTACGGCAGAGGAAGAAGCGGCTGAATTTATTCAGACCAATGTTTCAAAACCAGTTGCCGGATTTATTGCCGGCGGCACAGCACCGAAAGGAAAACGCATGGGGCATGCGGGTGCAATTATTGCAGGAGGTAAAGGTACCGCTGAAGAAAAATTTAAAGCACTGGAGTTGGCGGGTGTTACTATTACCCGTTCCCCTGCAGACCTGGGTAAGGCGGTAGCAGAGGCAACTGGCTGGAAGTGACATTCGGAATGGTAAGGGTGTTTTTAGTCTATTTATTAGTGCAACAACACTCGAGCAGGATTAAGCATAATTAGGGGTTATTCTAAAATATAAAACATAGCTGTAGAAACAAAGGAGTCAATTAATCACAGGGGATCAAGCTAAGCAGGTTCAGTATCGTTATGGAATCTAACAGAACCGTATTGCTTGATCTTTTCATCGCCCTGCTCAACATTTATATTTCTTTATGCATATATAACTTAATACGGTAAAAAACTTACTGTCAATTTTTACTATAGATTTAAGTGCAGTGTTTATGCTGGTCCAATATTGATACCTAATGATACTCGGCATTCATGGCTAAGGTTTTCCGTCACTTCATGGGGCATATCAGGCCTGAAAAAAACAAACATACCCTGTTTGGGTGTAACCTGTATTTCTAGCGGATCTTTTTTGAGTTGCAGGGTGCCTGAGTTTTCAGGAACCTGGACATAATATACGGCTGAAAGTAATTCATCATAATCATCATGCCTGTGCAGAGTGGTTTTTTCCCCAGGCATCATCACATTAAACCATAGACCCGCTTTAAGCTCATTTTCCTTACAGTTTAATATTTTGGCTGAAAAAGTTAATGCTGATTCTATAATCTGTTCCAGTGCGGGAATTTTATCCGTATCTATATATATATTCTCATATCGGCCAAAGAAATAATGTGATTTGCGAGTTGTTTCTTCGTCGATATAAATATTAAGACCGTCGATGATATTCTTGTTGATGCTTTTTGAATCGTCCAGGTCTTCTGTATGTAAAGTGAAGTGTTGTAAGTTATACATAGTAACAAAGCGTAAGCTTTAAATGATTAATGGTACAGGCACATGTTTGTAAGACTAAAGTAAGTATGGTTCTTTGTATGTGTAAAACATTAGCCAGATTATAAACCGCCTGGCAAATATTATAAAGTTACAGCTATTAATCTAGAGCCAATGTACAAGTTATCAAGCCCGGAGGTTGCCCTGTAAGTTAATTAATCGATGAAGACAGGCTGTAATAAAAAATATAGATATGGTGGTAATTCATAGCTTTAAGTCCAGCAAGTGCTTAAAAATAGGTCTATTCTATTAAAGTAAGAGGGACTGGACGATGATGTCACAGGAAGTAGAAATTTTTAATTACAGTTTAAGTATTAACCTAGTGAGTAACCCAGATGAAGCATAATAAAATCTTAATCGTTGATGACACTCCTTCGATACATGAGGATTTTCGTAAAATCCTCATGACGACAGATGCCTCCACAGGCAGGGATCTAGATGATATGGCTGATAGCTTGTTTGGGACTACAAAACAAAACTCAGTATATAAGGAATTAGAGTATGAACTAGACTCAGCGTATCAGGGGGAAGAAGCGCTGAAAATGATAGAAAAAGCGGAGCTTGAAGGAGATGGTTACTCTTTAGTGTTTATGGATGTTCGAATGCCACCTGGCTTAGACGGAATTAAAACAATAGCTAAAATATGGGAGCGGTACCCATACATGGAAATTGTAATTTGCACAGCCTATTCGGATTATTCATGGGTAGATATCATAGATATTTTAGGCCCATCTGATCATCTATTGGTGTTGAAAAAACCATTTGATGCAGATGAAGCTCAACAAATGGCACTGGCGATGACGCAAAGGGCTGCTAAGGTATCTGAACAGGAAAAAAATATTAGTACCTTGAAAAGCAATCTTAAGAATTGCAATGGAGATGTAGATAAATTGAAAGAAGAATTAGCTAAAAAAAGTAAATAGTGATTCCAGGTTGAAAAATAATTTAACGTGAATGTCTACATTTATAAGAGTGGATGTTTTTTAAGTTTAACTGATTTAGTAAGTTAATCTGAAAATGAAAGTAAAAACTTATCAGTAAATTATGTATAAATAGACATAAAGAGAGATTGTTGAAAAAAATTTATCAAGAAATTATGAGCTTAATCTTATTGGTAGCGGTTGTGTTGTGATTAAAAATTTCATCTTCCTGGGTAAGCAGGGTGATATACGAGATAAATTATGAATGAGTTTGAAAATCGTAGAATACTGATTATTGATGATGATGTACGTATACATGATGATTTTAAAAAAATTCTCGGTGAGAAAGAAGCTAAAACAGAATACGATGAAATTGAAGCGAAGTTATTTTCAGGAGATTTGTCATCTGATAAAGAGGAAATAATATATGAACTAGACTCTGCTTATCAAGGTGAAGAAGGCTATGATAAAATTAAGAGTGTCAATGAGTTAGGGCAGCCATATGCTATGGCTTTTGTCGATATGCGAATGCCACCTGGCTGGGATGGCCTGGAAACGATAAAGAAAATTTGGGAAATAGACACACAAATTCAACTGGTTATTTGCACGGCATATTCTGATTATTCCTGGAATGAAGTGTTATATAATCTGGGTGCATCTGACCGATTAATTATTTTGAAAAAACCATTTGATATGGTTGAAGTTCAACAGTTGGCAACAGCACTTACAACTAAATGGCGTTTGAGTTGTGAAAGTAATTCACGTTTGCAACAGGTGGAGGAGTCGGAAGAAAAATATCGTACAGTTGTTGATAGTGTTGAAGATACTATTATGACGCTGGATAAAGATGGAAACATAATGTTTGTTAATCATTTTCCACAAGATATGATTAATCAGGCAGTAGGAGGGAATTACTATACGGATATAAAAGATGAGTTTCGTGAAAAAGTAAAGCAAACAGTTAAGGATGTATTTGATAATGGTGAGCAAAAAAGTGTCGAATATGCAAGTACAGCCGGTGAAAATGAAACCGTATGGTCTGAAGGACGAATTTCACCCTATTATAAAAATAATGAGGTAGTTGCTGCAACACTGGTCGCCAGTGATGTTTCTGTACGTAAGGTACTCGACTGGCAGCTTAGGCATGATGAATTGACGGGTCTTGTAAACCGTGCGCAATTTTCTACTCAAGTGACCAGTTTAATCTCTGAAAAAAAAGCCGGGGAGAAACTCGCAATATTTTTTATAGATCTGGATCATTTTAATTTAATAAATGATTGTTTTGGTCATGAAATTGGAGATAAGCTTCTAATCAGGATATCACGATTACTAAAAAATAAAATCGAAAAAAATGAAATTCTGGCAAGATTAGGTGGGGATGAATTTGCAATTTTGAAACGTATAAAAAGTGAAGACTCAGAGGCAAAAAAATACGCGGAATTACTAAATGAAATACTTAAACAGCCATTAGAAATTGATGGTTTTGATATACACCCATCTGCGAGCATAGGGCTTGTAATAGTTAATGATGATTCAGAAGTTACAGACCTGATGCAGGATGCTGATGCAGCCCTGTATCATGCAAAATCAAAAGGTCGTAATCGTTTTGAATGTTTTGACCAGGAGATGCGTGACCAGGTTGTTAAAAAAGTGAGTATGGGCAATGAGCTTAGAAAAGCAATTGAAGATGATCAATTTGAAGCCTATTACCAGCCTTTTACAGATTTAACTGATAAAAAAGTCAGTGGCTTTGAAGCATTGATAAGGTGGAATCACCCGGCAAAAGGCATGATTCCTCCCATTGAATTTATTCCAGTAGCTGAAGAAACGGGGCTTATCTTTTCGATTACCAGAAAAATGCTTAGTCTTGTTTGTCAGCAAATAAAAAAATGGCATGATATGGGGTTAGAGGGTGTGAGTGTTTCAGTTAATTGTTCAGCCAGGGATTTTAATGAACAGAATATGCAGGATGTTATAGCCGAGACAATTCAGGAGACCGGGGCGAATATAAAACAGCTGGAGATAGAGTTAACTGAGAGTAGTATCATGGATGATATTGAGAACTCAATTGAAACCATGCGTGCTTTAACCTCTATGGGAATAAAAATCTCCATTGATGATTTTGGTACCGGGTATTCTTCTTTTAGTTATATCAAGCGTTTTTCGATAGATAAATTAAAAATCGACCAGACCTTTATAAAGGACACACCGAATGACAGGGATGATGTGGCTATTGTTGAAGCTATTATCGCTATGGCACATAAACTAAAGTTAAAAGTTGTTGCAGAAGGTGTGGAGACGAAAGAGCAGCTTGAGTTTCTTAAAAAAGCCCAATGTGATGTGATTCAGGGGTATTTTATGGGGAAACCAATGCCCGCTGATGAAGCGACTAAACGACTACAGGAAAAAGACTGGCCAAATCAGAACATAATTTAGATTAAAAAATCAATTCTGCTTTGGACTGTTGTGCCATGAGTGTTTATAAGCTAAAGCAATTTTTCCGTAAATAGCGTTTATTTGCGTTAAATATTTTGCTTTTATTTCTGTTAGAATAGCCTCAGTTTGTAATTCCATAGGCACGATGAAGAAAAATAAGCAAAACTCCAATGATCAGGATAAGTTGTACTCACAACCTCGAGAAGCTGTTTCGGCCTTTGTTTTTGATGATTCAGTTGTAAAGGTATTTGAAGATATGATCGGGCGTTCGGTTCCCGGTTACTCTACATTACTGTCAATGTTTCCCGTGCTGGCGCATTCATTTGTAACCCAGGGAAGTCGTTGTTATGACCTGGGGTGTTCTCTAGGGGCTGCCAGTCTCGCAATACAGCAAGGTATAGATAAAGAGAATGTAGAACTTATTGCCGTTGATAGCTCCCCAGCAATGATCGAAAAATGTCGCACTTTAATTTCTGGGCACAAGAGTAAAGTAAAAGCAACGGTTAAACAGGCTGATGTATGTGAAATTGAAATAAGCAATGCTTCATTAGTGGTGATGAATTTTACCTTGCAGTTTATTCCTGAATCATTACGAAAAAATCTTACCCAAAAAATATGCACTGGCTTAAATAAAGGGGGTGTTTTCGTGTTGTCTGAAAAAATAAAGTCTAAAGACAAGGAGCAACAAGACAGGTTGACTTCACTTCATCACATGTTTAAAAAAGCAAATGGTTATTCAGATCTTGAAATCAGCCAAAAACGAACAGCACTTGAAAATGTGTTAATTGCGGAAACAGTAGAGCAGCATATATCACGCCTTAAGGCGGCCGGTTTTTCCGAAGTGCTAGTCTGGTTTCAATGTTTTAACTTTGTGTCTTTTTTGGCAATAAAATAAAGATTATTCTTTAAAAAAGTAAGCACAGATATATAGTAATGAAATTAAATCGATTGTTTGAGTTAATGCGAGGTACAGAATTAGAGCTGTGGCTGGAAACCCTAGATGAGCAGATTCAAAAGGGTTTGTGTAATGACACCTATGGTAAATTACCCGGCTGGAAAAATGCCTTAAAGTCTCTTCCCGAATTTAAACCTGCACAGGTAGATTTAAATGCATCCCACATTACCGTTAAGCCTGAAAAGCCATTATCGAATGAAGAAAAACTTGATCTAAAAAATACTTTAAAACAATTGATGCCCTGGCGTAAAGGCCCCTTTCATCTTCACGGTGTAGAAATCGATACAGAGTGGCGATCTGATTTAAAGTGGCAACGTATATCATCTGCGATTAAACCCCTGAAGGGGAAAACCATTCTAGATGTCGGTTGTGGTAATGGCTATCATGGCTGGCGTATGCGTGGTATGGGGGCAGAATTAGTTATAGGAATTGACCCATCTCCCTTGTTTGTCATGCAGTTTCAGGCAGTGCAGCATTATATAAATGATGATCACGTATATGTATTACCGCTGGGGATTGAAGCAGTACCGGATAATTTAAGAGCGTTTGATACGGTGTTTTCAATGGGTGTATTTTATCACCGTAAATCTCCCATCGATCATTTGTATCAGTTAAAACAATGTTTAAAACCCGGCGGTGAGCTGGTACTTGAAACACTGGTTATTAGTGGTGATGAATTTCAGGTGTTACTGCCTGAAGACCGATATGCACAAATGCGCAATGTCTGGTTTCTTCCTAGCAGTAAAGCAATGATTAAATGGTTGCAACGCTGTGGTTTTAAAAACGTTAAGCTGGTTGATGAAAGTTATACGAGTACTGAGGAGCAACGCTCGACTGAGTGGATGCAGTTTCATTCATTAAAAGATTTTTTAGATCCCCATGACGGTAGTAAAACGATTGAGGGGTATTCAGCTCCGCTCAGGGCAATTTTTACCGCGGAGGCACCATGAGTGTTCTGGAAAAATTAAAAAATAGTTATAAACAAAATAAAATTGTGCGAATAATAGTCCAGTTGTTTTTAGTGCTGCTGGTATATTTTTCTATTCGAACCTGGCAGTCAATGGAGAATATTCAGGGTGAGGCACCGGTAATTGTTGGCACTATGTTAAATGGTAAACACTTTGATTTACGTGAGCAACAGTCTAAACCGGTTCTGGTTCACTTTTGGGCAACCTGGTGCCCCATATGTCAGTTTGAAAATTCCAGTATTGCAAATATTGCAGAAGATTATCAGGTCATAACGGTTGCTTCCTGGAGTGAGGGGGAGGCACAGGTGAGGGAGTATCTTGAAAAGGAAAATATAAACATGCCAGTTATTGTAGATGAGGATGGTGAATGGGCAAAAGTTTATGGAGTAAAAGGAGTGCCAGCCAGTTTTATTGTAGATTCAAAGGGCGTGATTAAATTTATTGAAAAGGGTTTTACATCTGAAACGGGTATAAGGATAAGGTTGTGGTGGTTGGAGGAATGATATTTCCTGACCGATCAATAAACGAGGAATTATCAGAAAATGAATCCTGACTGGCAAAACAACAAAAAAGCAGTAATAATCAGTAAAAATTAAAAATATCGTCTAATTGACAAAAGTCAGGGTTGTTATATTAATGGAAAAAGAACTTATTCAAGAGTCAGATGTGCATAGCCTGCCAGGCTTATTTCGAGAACGATTAAATAAAACGCCTGATGCCCACGCCTATCGGCAATACGATATAGCCAGTCAACAGTGGACAGTATCCACCTGGCAGGAAATGGCGAATGAAATTGCCCGCTGGCAGGTTGCATTTAATAAAGATGGATTACAGCCTGGCGATAAAGTGGCCATCATGGTTAAAAATAGTCGTGAGTGGGTTGTTTTTGATCAGGCCGCTCTGGGTTTGGGCCTGGTTACAGTGCCTTTATATTCTGATGATCGTCCGGATAATGTTGCCTACATTATTAACCATGCCGAAATAAAAATATTATTTGTACAGGACCGACCCCAATGGTATCGCCTTCTCCAGGCTGATGTTGATTTGGGCGGGCTGAAACGTATTATCAGTTTAAAGCGGATATCTGAAGAAGATGAACCGGATGACAGTAAACTAGAATCATTGTCTGACTGGTTGTTTGGTTTAAGCGGCGAGTTACAGACAAAGGAAACCAGTCAGGATGATCTGGCTTCCATTGTTTATACATCAGGCACAACTGGCCGATCAAAAGGTGTAATGCTATCGCATAGAAACATGCTATCTAATGCCTTTGATGCGGCGGCCTGTAATCAGGATCAATGGAAGACGGATGAGCGTTTCCTGTCATTTTTGCCTTTATCCCATATGCTCGAACGAACTGCCGGTTATTATCTACCGATGATACTGGGTGCAGAGGTGATCTATGCTCGATCCATTCCATTATTAGGTGAAGATTTACAGAATGTTCACCCCACCACACTGGTGTCTGTGCCACGTATTTATGAACGGGTATACGGTAAAATACAGGAAGGCCTGAAAGAAAAATCGTTTATTGCAAAGTTTTTATTTAATTCTGCCGTGAATGTAGGCTGGCAGAAATTTTTATGTGATCAGGGACGTGCCGGTTGGCACCCGAAGCTTTTACTCTGGCCAACCCTGAATAAACTGGTTGCTTCAAAAGTGCTGGAAAAATTAGGTGGTGAGCTGAGTCTTGCTATTTGTGGTGGAGCAGCACTTTCAGAAGATGTAGCCAGGTTATTTATTGGCTTAGGGTTACCGCTGGTGCAGGGCTATGGATTAACTGAATCCAGTCCCGTCGTATGTGTTAATCGTCTTGATGATAATATTCCCTCAAGTATCGGCACCGTTTTTCCCAATACAGAAATTCGTATTGGTGAAAATGATGAGTTGCAAAGTCGTGGGCCCTGTTCCATGTTGGGTTACTGGAAAAATGAGCAGGCTACAAAAGATAGTTTTACCAAAGATGGCTGGTTAAGAAGCGGCGATAAAGCCCGTATCGATGATGATGGTCATGTTTATATAACCGGTCGCCTGAAAGATATTCTGGTACTGGCAAACGGTGAAAAAATTCCGCCTAATGATATGGAAATGGCGATTGCACTGGATTCATTATTTGAGCAGGTAATGATAATTGGTGAAGCACGCCCCTTTCTTTCTGCGGTACTGGTTTTAGATCCGGATGCCTGGGCCGATTTAGCAGTAACCCTCAATATACACCCGGAATCACCCGATGCGTTTTCACAAAGAAATGTTGAAAAAGCCATATTGAGTCGTGTAAGCACTCGACTTAAAGATTTTCCCGGTTACGCAAAAATTCGCAGGGCGCACATTACGCTAGATCCCTGGACAGTGGATGGTGGCTTACTTACACCCACACTTAAAATTAAGCGCCCTAAAGTTATGAATCAGTTTGAGAAAGAAATTGAAGCCTTATATGAAGACAGAAAATAAACTGTTTTAAGGCGGTTTAGAAGTAACCTGGCGTTGAACGGGCTACGCACAATTAAAATAATAATTAAAAAACCAGTTTAAGTCTGGGGTTGTTATGATGTTTGAAAACGCATTGCCAGAAAATAAAATACCGGTCATTCGTGTACCCGCCATGCCTTCTGATCTAAATGAAGGGGGTACGGTTTTTGGTGGCTGGATCATGTCACAGGTCGACATTGCCGGAAGTATTCCCGCAGCTGAGCGTGCAGGTGGAGCGATAGTAACCCGTGCAGTTGATTCTTTTGAATTTAAAAAACCTGTCTTTGCCGGTGACCTGATCAGTTGTTATGCCAAAGTGATTAAGGTTGGCAGGACATCAATTACGGTTCATGTGGAAGTATATGCACAACATATGGAAAAAGGAATTGTTTCAACATCAGCTGTGACTGAAGCCAGTCTGGTCTATGTTGCGATAGATGAACACGGCAAACCGAGAGCCGTGCCAAAAACATAATTAGATCCATTGACCACTATCATACAAATATCGTTGATTCTTACGTAATCTTGCGTATTATCATCAAAAAACAAGTTTGCTATAGCAGCAGGAAGGAAAAAAATGTCTAAAAAAGCAAAAATGGCTAAATTAAAATCAACAGGGAAGGTAGCAGCATTGGCAATATCTACAGCCATTGCCAGCGGTTTCTTTCATTCATCGGCACAGGCATCCGGCTTTCAGCTTATTGAAAACAGTGCCAGTGGCCAGGGGAATGCATATGCAGGTGCGGCAGCGATTGCAAAAGATGCATCGACTATCTGGTTTAACCCGGCGGGTATGACCAAACTTAAAAATAAACAGATGGCGATTGTAGGCCACATTATTGAGCCGAGTGCTTCATTTACCGATACCGATTCAGTTGATGCCGCCGATAATTCATTAAGTGGTGCCGGTGATGATGGTGGTAAAACTGCGTTTGTGGGTAATTTTTACTGGGTTACCGATTTAGGAAAAACAACCAAATTTGGATTAGGTGTTACCACCCCATTCGGTTTAACGACTATATATGATGATACCTGGGTGGGTCGTTACCATGCGGTAGAAACCTCCATGGCAACCATCAATTTCAACCCGAGTATCGCCCGTGAAGTAAATGACAAATTATCTATCGGTGCTGGCATAAATATTTTGCTGGCGGATATTACCTTAACCAGTGCGATCGATTTTGGTTCGTTATTAGGGGCACCTCAACAGGCTGATGGTTTTATAGACATGCAAGCCGATAATTTTAATTTCAATGAGTTATCCTGGGGGGTAAACCTGGGTATGACCTATGATTTTAATGACAATACCCGCCTCGGTGTTGCATGGCGATCAGAAATTGAAGTAAGCCCCAATGGTCAGGCCAAATTTTCTGTGCCCCAGGACGCAGCACCGGTATTGGCTTCAGGTGCATTCCAGGATACTAATTTAAAAGCCAAAGTGTCTTTACCGCAAAACCTGTCGTTCAGTGTGAAGCATGATATTGATGATATAAGTTTATTAGCGGACATAACCTGGACAGGCTGGAGTTCGTTTCAGGAACTGCGAATTCAATTTGCCAGCCCATTTCAACCTGATGGCGTAACCACAGAATCCTGGGAAGATACCTTCCGTTATTCAATTGGTGTAGATTATAAATACAGCGATAAAATGACACTGCGTACTGGTATTGCCTATGATGAAACGCCGGTTCCCGATGCGGAACATCGCACACCCCGAATTCCTGGTAATGACCGCACCTGGTTATCGTTTGGTTTAAGCTATGAATTAAGCCCGGAATTCATAATGGATGTGGGGTACTCACACGTGTTTATCAGTGACGCAGATATTAATAACACACTTGAAAGTAGTCAATCAGCCCTGCACGCAACCCTGAACGGCACTTATGAAGCGTCGATTGATATCTTAAGTGCCCAGTTAACTTGGAATTATGACCTTTAATGGATCAGGTTGGAGAATATAAAATGCAAATAACAAAATTAATATTAGCAGCGACGCTGGGTTTAACACTGGCAGCCTGTTCAGATCCAAACACTGACTTGCAAGATTCACTGACGATTGATACGACGGTGGATACAATAAGTGACCTGAGTTTTGGCGATAATGTTATACCCTTTCCAAATAATATTTTATTCCTGGAGGATGGTGTACCACCGGCAGATGGCACATTGAATATTCCCGTTCTCTCAGCAACTGATTTATCTGATCCTAAAGTAGCTATGAATGCACTGGATGGATTCTCAACCATTGCACCTATTACCACGGGCTTTTCCGGAGCGGTGAATGCAAACTCTTTTGCTGCTGGTGTTAAATTATTTGAAGTCACCATTACAGGTGGTGCCGTAACAACTGTAGATAAAGAGCTTGTCTACGGAACTGAATTTGTTGCGGCACTTTCCAGTGTGGATTCAACAAACTCCTCCATGGCTATACTTCCATTGCAACCCTTAAAGCCAAAACAGGCTTATATGGTTGTCATCACCAATGCAGTTAAAAGTGCCAGTGGAAGACCTGTTGGCATATCGGGTTCTTATGCTTTGACTCATGGTGCCAATCCACTGCATACCGGTGGTGTAAGTAATACGCCGTTATTAACAGATGAACAGGCACAACAACTTGAGCCACTAAGGCAGGCTACGTTGGTTGCGGAAGCCTCATTAAATGCATTTGATGACACAATTGTTTCAACAGATATTATCCTGAGCTGGAATTTCACCACACAGTCCACTTCTGATGTATTAGTAGCAACCCGTGCACAGGTCAGGGCGCTGGATCCCGTATCCGGTTTTTCACCGACAGCGGCAACCCCATCACCACTAGGTGCGGCGGATATTCATGTCGGTTCATTAACCGTACCTTATTACCTGAAAGCGTCATCAACTGCGGCTTCACCATCAAATGATCCAACAGCATTAGGTTCATGCTGGAATGGTCTCGGTGCAGCGGGTGCGGGCACGTGTGCAGCAGGGCCACATATTACCCAGTATAATCCGGCCCCCGATCCCCTGGCGGGTTCTACTGAAATCATTCCGATGATGGTTTCCATACCGAAATCAGAAGGTGCATGTGCTGATGGCATGCCTGGCAGTGGCTGGCCCGTGGTTATTTACCAGCATGGAATTACCACGCATCGTGCCACCATGTTAGCGGTTGCGGATGCAATGGCAGGTGCCTGTATGGCGGTAGTCGCAATCGACTTACCAATGCATGGCTTAACGGGCACTGAAGAAAATGTGGGTGGATTTAAAGGCGCAGGGGGCGGTGAAAGAACTTTTGATCTGGATTTAGTAACCCAGGATGCGGGGGGAAATGTAACCGCAGCTGTACCCGATGGTGTAATTGATTCTTCGGGAGTGCACTTTGTAAACCTGAGCAATCTATTGAATACAAGGGACAATGTGAGACAGGCTGTTTCAGATTTGTTCGCCCTTGTTGATGCTATTAATGAAGGTGATATCACGGATGGTACTAATACCATGGATGCATCGAGAATTTATTTTATTGGTCATTCATTGGGCTCAATGGTGGGTACGGTATTTACCGCATTAGAAACTGATGTTAAAGCAGCTGTTTTTGCATTTGGTGGTGCAGGCCTGCCTAAAATACTTGATGGCTCGGCAGTTTTTGGCCCAATTATCTCGGGAGGGCTTGCAGCAAATGGGGTAGTTAAAGGCACCGCTGACTATGAGTCATTTATAGGCGCTGCGCAAACGGTACTTGATGCAGGTGATCCCGGTAATTATGCATCGGCTGCCGTAACAGGTAGAGGTGTATTGTTTTTTGAAATTGTTGGCGGTAATAGTTCACCTTCCGATCTTGTAGTGCCTAATACAGTGCCCGATGGAAATGATTCATCCGGTACTGTTCCAGCACCATTAGCGGGTACAGAGCCCTTACTGGCACTAATGGGCTTAACCCATGTTAATACGTCCCAGGGGTCTCCAACTTCTACAACGAATCTAAAAGTGGTAACCAAGTATGTTTCTGGTGAGCACAGTTCTTTGCTTGATCCTGAGCCAGATATTGCCGTTACGACTGAAATACAATCTGAGGCGGCTACCTTTTTTGCTTTTGATGGTGTATTTCTTAATGTTACCGATGACACCGTGTTGCAAGCACCTTAGTTAATATGTGTGAATAAAAATGCCCTCTTTTTGAGGGCATTTTTTTGTAAGTTTTAAGAGTGTGTTTGTGGGTCAGGAACGAATTGACCAGGTAGGTTTATTGACAGGCATAATAATCTTATTTTTTTCTAACCAGTCAACAGCATCCTGTGCATCTTCTTCAAACCAGCGCTTACTTGAGCCTAAGCGAAATGTATAACCCCATTCATTCATATCACTCAGCATACGTTCAAGACCAAAGCCTTCGATGTATTGGCTGAGTAAAATGGATAAATAACATACGCCATTTTCTTCATCGTAATCCCCCCCCGCGTTGGTGTGTAATTTTTCCCTTCGATCAGCTGACATGCAAATATAATGGCAGGACTCATGCAGTGCAGAATGCACCGGGGTGTCGTTACGAATATATAAATTATTTTCAATAATGCCTGCTTCCGGTTCACCGAACCAGCTGCCGGGGATTTTTTTGTTATCTTCAACGAGGTGAATTTTTAAATCGTATTTGCCAAGCAGTTGCTGGAGCTGGGTGAATTCAATATCGGCACAGGTGAGAATGGACATAAAGGTGTATTTGTAGGGTGGACCAAGCGAAGCGGATCCACCGGGGTCGCATAAAATTATTGGTGGATCCGCTTCGCTTGATCCAGCCTGCTTTTTTATCTGTTATTTATTAATCAGCTTTTCAGCCAAAGCATTCAAAGCAATCGCCCGATGACTGATTTTGTTTTTCTCTTCCATACTCAGTTCCGCTGCCGCACACTGTTGCTCCGGCAACCAGAAAATGGGGTCATAGCCAAAACCACCCTCACCCTGGGGAGCCGTCATAATTCGACCCTCAAGTGTTCCCTGGGTAATAATCGGTGTGGGGTCATTTTCATTTTCCAAATATACCATCACACACCAGTAGCGAGCACCGCGATTTTCTTCTGCTACGTCTTTAAGCTCATCGAGCATTTTTTTATTGTTTTTAGCATCGGTTGCCCCTTCACCCGAATAACGAGCTGAATAAATGCCCGGGCGTTTATCCAGTGCATCCACTTCAATACCCGAGTCATCGGCAATGGCGGGCAGCCCTGTGAGCTTAGCCGCATGGCGGGCTTTTTTGAGCGCATTCTCAACAAAGGTTAAACCATCTTCGACAGCTTCCGGTACATCAAATTCAGTTTGAGGAACCACTTCGATGCCGTGATCAGATAGTAGTTTATTAATTTCACGGACCTTGCCCGCATTGCCGCTGGCTAAAACGATTCTGCTCATGATTCGAGTGCCTTCTGTTGGGCTTTAATCAAGTCGTTAATCCCTTTTTGTGCAAGTGCCAGCATGGCATCTAACTCGTCTTTATTAAACGCGTGGCCTTCAGCGGTGCCCTGAACTTCAATAAAGGCCTGGGTATCATTCATCACTACATTCATATCGGTTTCCGCAGTAGAGTCTTCATCATAATCAAGATCGAGCACCGGGGTGCCGTTGAAAATGCCAACAGAAACCGAAGCCAGGTTACCGATGAGTGGGTTTTTTGAAATTTTTTTATTCTTCATTAAAAACTCAATCGCATCCGTCAGGGCAACAAATCCACCGGTGATAGACGCGGTGCGTGTACCCCCATCAGCCTGTATTACATCACAGTCGATGGTTATCATATTTTCACCCAGGGCTCCAAGGTCGATGGCGGCGCGCAATGAACGGCCAATCAGGCGCTGAATTTCCATGGTGCGCCCGCCTTGCTTGCCACCCGCAGCTTCGCGTCGCATACGTGAGCCGGTAGAGCGGGGTAACATGCCATATTCAGCGGTCACCCAGCCAGAACCCTTACCACGAAGCCAGCCTGGCACCTTGCTTTCAACCGATGCGGTGCATAAAACTTTGGTGTTACCAAACTCTACCAACACTGAACCCTCGGCATGCATGGTGTAATTACGGGTGATTTTTACTTCACGCATCTGGTCAGCTTCGCGTTTGCTGGGTCGCATAATGACTCCTTAAATTTAATTGAGCGAATTATACGATTTTACTGAGCTAAAGTCATAATGTGAAAGTGCCGTGCTACACTGTTCTAGCTGAACTAACCATTTGAATATACAGAGGTATAGTTTGGGGTGTAGTATCATGTACCAAAAGGGTGAAGTAACTACAACGCATGAACCGAAATTTTTCAATAATTTGCTGCGGACTAATGTGGTCAATTATTTAATTCAGGTTCTATTTAAATTAGAAATTAAAATGAACAGGTGATCTTATGACACGGAGTATGACTGCTTTTTCAAGAAGCAGCGAAGAGCAATCATGGGGTTCGCTAGTGTGGGAGTTACGCTCAGTTAATCATCGTTATCTCGATGCAGTTTTTAAACTACCTGAAGAGCTACGTAGTATAGAAAACGAAGTGCGAATGCGTCTGAACAGGGAGCTGAAGCGTGGCAAGGTAGAGTGTAATTTACGCTTTAATCTCGCCCAACATCAACAACCAGAGATTCGTGTAAATGAGCTTGCTGTTGATGAAATATTACATGCCTGCCAGGTCATCAATAAAAAATCTCACCAGCCCAGTGAAATGAATGTGTTTGATGTTTTAAAGTGGCCCGGAGTACTTGAAGTACCTGAAACCGATTTACAGCCGGTGGTAGATGCGGCGTTATTGTCATTTGACAGAGCTATAGAAGGACTGTGTGAGTCACGGCAAGGCGAAGGTCGGCGATTAAAGCAAATGATAGAAGAGCGCTGTGCAGCGATGCAGCAGATTGTGAGCAGTGAAAGAAAACGGCGGCCACAAATATTAGAGCAAACACGACAGAAAATGTTAAAAAAAATAGCAGAGTTGAATGTTGATTATGATAAAGATCGGTTTGAGCAGGAGCTGGTCTATATGATACAAAAAATGGATGTTGATGAAGAGCTGGATCGAATAGATAGTCACTTTGTAGAAATAGAAAATATATTAAAAAGTAATGAACCCGTTGGGCGAAGGCTGGATTTTATAATGCAGGAGTTTAATCGCGAAGCGAATACCCTGGGTTCCAAGTCAACGGATATAACAACCACACAGGCGTCAGTTGAGTTAAAGGTATTAATAGAGCAGATGCGGGAGCAGGTGCAGAATATTGAGTAACGGGTAAAAAGCTTGAGACACTTATAAAAAGAAAAAGTGCTTTTGTTTGTAGATATATTTGGCGGGGATAAGCACAGGGACAGAGCTTAATAAATAAGGTCTGCCCCTGTGCAAAATGAACTAATAGAAAAACTTAAGACTTCTTGATTTCCAGTAATTCAATTTCAAAAATTAGCACCTGGTTCGGGCCAATATTAGCGCCTGCACCACGTTCGCCGTATGCCAGTTCGGATGGAATAAACAGTTGCCATTTTGCACCTACTTTCATTAACTGCAGTGCTTCTGTCCAGCCTTTAATTACGCCGTTAACCGGGAATGTGGCTGGAGCATTACGTTTAACAGAGCTATCAAATACTTTGCCGTCAATTGTTGTGCCCGTGTAATGAGTAACAACGGTATCAGTTGCCTTTGGAGTTTCACCTTTGCCTTCGGTTAATACTTTATATTGCAGACCGCTTTCGGTGACCTTTATGCCTTCTTTTGCTTTATTTTCCAGCAGGAATTTATCGCCTTCAGCTTTACCTGTTTTGGCTAATTCCATCTGTTTGGATTTTTGTTTTTCAGCCATGGTTTTCTGGAAAGCCTGCATAGCTGTTTGCATTTCTTCAGGAGTGAGCTGAGGTTCCTTGCCAGCTAAGCTGTCATTGAAGCCTTTGATAAT
>Ga0316207_10002568_pt1 | contig 18367 bp, 18 predicted proteins | sample 6weekpyrite_MG_FD_204943 | JGI IMG/M metagenome (GOLD analysis project Ga0316207, IMG submission 204943) | Microbial mat bacterial communities from mineral coupon in-situ incubated in ocean water Damariscotta River, Maine, United States -... | ecosystem: Environmental > Aquatic > Marine >...
AGCCGCTACAGGTATTCCATAGGAATGGTCTATAACGCTTTTCCCATGCCCCCAACGAACGACCTGAGCAAGCTCGACCCACATGCCCAGGCGATCCTTGACGCACGCGCCAACTATCCAGACGCCAGCTTGGCCGACCTCTATGACCCCGACATCATGCCTGCCGATCTGCGCCGTGCGCACCAAGCCAATGACAAGGCGGTAGATCGGCTCTATCGGAAGGCCCCGTTCAAATCGGAGCGTGACCGCGTAGAACATCTATTCCAGCTCTATGAAAAAATGACGGACCCGCTCTTAGCTAAGCCAGCGAAGAAAGGACGGCGCAGACGGGCGTCGTGACCCGCCAAACCTTTCCTTGATAACGGAAAACGGATTTTAACTACCTTTCCCAGAATCTGGCCCAGGTTGACGGCCAAGCTGTTGCCTGGCCGGTAAAAAGCGCCGCCGTTCTTTCCAGCATTCAGGAAAGCGCCCAGACCGAACCGACCCCATTTATCGGGGCGGTCTGGGCGCGGGGGCAAGTCGGACAAAACCTGTAAACAAGCGGCATATCCTGCCAATGTCGCACCCTCATTTTAAAACGGGTTATGCCTTGGAAAATCAGTCGGTTTTCGAGCTGACTGGTATGCGAAGAAAGCGCCCCTATTTCCTGCCAGCTTCACATGGCCTCCGACGCGACAGGGCAGGGCGACGGCTCGCCCGCGTGTGAAGTTAACGTTCCTATTTCTTGCCACCTTCACCCTTCTAAATCTCTCTATTTTAGAAACGACCGGACAGGCGGTTCAGGTGATCCATGATCCCGACCAGGGCGCGATCTGACAGGGCGTCGTGTTCCCGGCAAAGCCGCTCATAGGTGCGCCAGTGCATTCCCTTGGGCTTGCCCCAGTCGCCGCCTTCCAGGATGCCACCAGGCCAGCCCATTTTGTCCCTGATGCGATCTGCCCGCCGTGCAGCTCGATCCCCTGGCTTTTCGCGCTGAGAAGGGTAGGCGAGCCGGTAGCAATGGCGGCAGGCGAAGATTGCCCCGCCGTAGAGGATGGCAACCCGGCGACCGCAACCCCGAGCTGGGCAGAGAAACCAATGCCGCTCACCGCCCATGTGGCAGGGCGTGGTATCGAGATAGACGGGATAGCGTTCCGGTTGCCATTCCCCGCCTCGATCCCGGTGGCGGTAGTCCAGGATCACGCGCCCCGGCTCTGACTGGACATTGATCGAGCCTGTCACCTCGCCGCCCCGCGACCAGGTAATGCGGCGGCTGATCCCGGATTCCAGAAGCCCCTCACGTTTCAGCCACCGAATATCAATCGAACGATAGTCGTCTGTCGTGTCTGCCCCGAACTGCCAGTGTCGCCCGCTACCGATGCCACCCATGCCCCACCTCAGATTTTGCCGAAATCATTTGGAAACTTGCCCGGTATCGGTTCCGAGCCGCTTTTGCTGTGAACGGGTGATTTCCGTGAATACCTCTGAGAGGCGCAGAGAGCGCCGCTGAGCGCCCTTCTCGCTTTTGGCGCCCTAACCATATCTCAGCCCCTCATGTCGCTTAAATCGCCGCTCTGGCGGGCTTTCATGGCCTGTTTGAGCGGACGGGCAATGTCGAACCGTTTCTTGAGTGCTATCGTACCCCTGATCTGACCTTGCGGCGCGTCGTATCTGCCAGACCTTTCGCGGCCACCGAATGCCTGGCCCCTGACCAGCTTGCGGGTGTTAGGGACCATGTTGCCGCGAAACATGCGTTCAGACGGTTCGCCCTTCCCGAGATAGGCAGCAAGGTAGAAGCCGGATCGTTCTGGGTGTGTGTCTTTCGCCAGGTGCCATGATCCCCAGACGCTACACGCGACCTCGCCTTCCGTCCGCCCCTGCGCCTTGGTGCGGGGCGTATGGTCTACGGGTTCGCCAAGAAGGTCGGAGAGGTAGGACGCGATGGCCTTTCGCTTTCCGCGTGGCAGATGAAAGGCGAGGTGCCAATGCTCGCTCAGCTCAGAGGTGGTTTCACGCACCCAAAGATACAGGAAGCCGCCACCGCAACGCGCACCAACCCATTTTCTCAGCAATTCGACCAGGTAGCCAATCCGCTCGACGGGTGATTGTGCAAAGAGCGGATTGGCGTTGTCGTGATGGTAAAGCGATGACCAGCGAACCGTAAGAAGCGTGTTGATTGGAAAACCGCAAATAGAAGCACATTTCGCCGCTTCGATGAATTTGGCCTGAGAACCGACCGGCAGGCCATCCGTGCGCTTTTCTGGCGGCTGAACCGTTTTGGCAATCTCACTGACTACCGCGCCCAGCGGGCGTGCTGCGGCTGCGGGGCTGGGGACCGCCCCTTGCCCGCCCTTGTTCAGCAGGGTGTTCCTTTGTGGGTCTAGGTGGGAACCATACGGTATAGGTAACGCGCGAGCTATATATATAGGCCGCTTCCGTAACTCGAGCGTTTCAGCCGTTCCGTTAGGGCCTGATGCCGTGAATTGCGTGTCCAGTTTCTTAGCCTCGATGCGCCCGCCGTTCCTCCCATTTCGACCGGGCTAGGTTGTGTCAGTGGATGGTGCTGCCTCTTGTTTCGTTCTCAGCAAGCCATGCCTCAGCTGCTTCCTTTCGGATGCGTTGAATGCCGCCGATGGTGACGACGGCAGGTGTTGCGCCCTGACGCTTGAGCTTGTGCCAGGTGGATCGGCTAATACCTACAGCTCGGCAGAAGTCAGCCACGGTGAGCAGGGGTGAAATGTCCATATCTTGCGGTCCATGTGTGAGCAGATACGAGCCATTGTAGTGTTTTGGCAGCTACAGCTCAAGGAACAAAAGCCGAACATGACGAAAATTATGCAATTACGTAAATCCGCATTTGTGCTTTGATCGTTCTTCTTCTTTTTCTTCTAGAATCTTCTTACTTCGTGGCGCGTAATGCTCTGATCTGAAAAGAGAAATCCGCCAAACTCTTAGGAATCGGGCGAGGACGGATTAGTTTTGGGGCGGTTATCCATTAGTTTTGGGGCGGTTATCGCTTAGGAATCGGGCGGTTTGTGCGCAGTCTGAATCGAGACACAAAACCTTGCCTCTGATACGGGTTTAATCTTAGCTTTGGGCGAATCGCCAGCTAACGGAAACGCCTTGTCAGAATCGACCCGCCCCAAAACTAATAATACGCGGACGCTCGATGTCGCCCCGAACCTGGGCGAGATGGTGAAACCTGCCGAGTTGATCGAGGTTAAGGGCGCGTCCAAGCTGACACTGGCAGACCGGCGGCTGTTCAACGTGTTGTTGCGCCATGCCTTCGGGCCTGACTTGGCGTCAGAAAATAGACGCTTTGAAATCGCGGTTGCCGACCTAAGAGAAACGCACGAAAGCAATGATCGGCTTGTGCAGTCGATTGAAGCCCTCATGACGACCGTGGTGACGATCCAGCGCCCGGATGGATCAACCGACCGTGTGCAGCTCCTGGGCTGGAACAACCTGTCAGACCCCAAGCGCAAACGCGGCAATCTGAAATACTCGATCCCGCCCGAGCTGGCATTGCTGCTCAAGGATTCCACCGTCTTTGCCAAGCTGGAGCTGGAAGTGCTGCGGGCCTTCACCTCGAAGTATGCTCTGGCCCTCTATGAAGCCGTGGCGCGGCGCGTGCGGCTCAAGCATGTGTTCACTGAACGGTTCGCCCTGGATGACTTTCGGGAACTCTTAGGCGTAGAGCCTGGGAAGCTGGAAACCTTTGGCAACCTGAACCAATACGCGATCAAGCCCGCCCTTCTGGAAGTGAACGCCCTGTCTGACTTCACTGTGACGGTGGTGCCTGAGAAAACCGGGCGGCGCGTCACTGGCGTCCTGATCGGCTGGGGCGCGAAGGACATTGAGGGCCGGAAGGCCGCTTACGCTGAATTGCAGCGCCCCCGTGTTGGCCGTAAGGCGCGGATCACCGGAACTGTTGAAGATACACTTCTTGAATAACCCCCAAATTGACAGTTAAGCCTTATGAAAAACAGCTACTTGAATCCTAAGGGAGAAGGTAAACTGCCTAAAACTTTGGTTGCACTTATTTTTCTCGTAATGATGGGATCATCTGCCCAGGCTGATAACTGTAATCAGTTTTGCACACGAGAGTTTTGGGAAAACACCTCTTCGGTGCAGATCGATACAGCGCTCAACGACATCGATCCGAAGGCTCAAAACGATTATGCACAACCCCCCCTTCACTATGCAGCTAGTTGGGGGACGCTCGCCAATGTCCAGAAATTGTTAGAGTTAGGCGCAGACGTGAACGCACGTGACCAATTTGGACAAAGTCCGATTTTTTCTGCCGCACGTGGAGGCCGTACTGACATCGCAAAGAAATTGCTGGAAGCGGGCGCTATTGCAAGTTTCCGGAAGCGCGATGGCGCATCCATACTTCACGTTGCCGCAGAACGTGTCAATCGGCATTGAAGTTTGACCCCCTATCCCCCGGGCGCAAGCTCCGCCGAAGAACGCGAACGCCTTGTCGTGGGCGTCGAATACCATCTCTTGCGTCTCGCGCGGATAGGCCTGCACAAACGGCATCCGGCTGTGGCCCAGGCGCACATGCGCAACCTTCACCGTCGTGGTGACGCCATCGATCAGGACAACCTCGTGGCTCCAGTCGAACTGATAGGCTTCGCCCGGATCGAAGCTCAGCGGCACATAGGCAGCGGCGGAAGCTTCCCGGGTCGCCTTCGACCAACTGGCCGCATAGCGCCGCACCGCATCATAGCTGCCGTCATAGCCCCGGTTGCGCAGCTCTTCGTAAATCCGAACCAGTGTCAGCCGCTGGCGTTTGGGTTGCCGGTCATTCTCGGCCAGCATCTCATCCAGATCGGACCGCCACGGGTCGATCTTGGGCCGGGGTTGGCTGGTTCGATCATAGCTGAACTCCGTCGCGCCTGACCGCACCACCTTGCGCACCGTGTTCCGTGATACCCGCAGTTCCCGGCAGATCTGCTTGATCGACTTCCCCTGGATGAAATGCGCCCGTCTGATCTTCGCAATCGTCTCCACAACCAACATCCCCAACTCGCTCCCTCAAATCCGTCGAGGAAGCTTCTGAACAGAAATATCAGGGGGGTCACTTTTGGACGCCGATTACCCCAATACGGGGGTCAATTTTGCATGCCGGTTCACAGATTGATCTGTCAGGTCTTCGTGCTCTGCCCGAAACATCATTGCGAAATGGGGATTGTAGCGCACGATCCTGCGATACCGGGTCACGACTATTCCGACGGGTGCGTGGGTGAACGCGAACTCTGGATCATCAGTCATTCTGCGCCTCGATTCCGGGTGCGGTCGCTAGAGGTGTGCCGGCAGTATGGTGCGACGTTTGCTAGCTGGAAAGCAACAGGTCGCGGATAATGCAGACCTCAGCCTTTCCGAAACGCCGCGAGTGTATCCCCCGCCGCGCGACGCAAGAACGCCTGATCGGTGCCAAGAATAAACAACGTTGCGCCAGCATCACGCCAGACTGGTGCGTCTTCAGGTTTGCCAAGGAACAGTCCCGATGATGTCTTTGCCTCCCGACCCGCGGCGATGGTTTGTCGGCACAAGTCGGTCACTTTCTGCTCTGAAGGGCTGGACGCGCCGATCGAAACAGCAAGGTCGACCGGGCCGATCAGCAGAGCATCAACGCCAGAGGTGCCAGCGATGGCACCTGCGTTTTCGACTGCAACAGGGTCTTCAATCTGGCAGATCAGGACGGTTTCCTGAGGGTGCCGCTCAAGGTGGTTGTTGACCGATCGCCCGCCATAGCCCGCCCCGGCAGTGGACGGGGAAAAGCCCAAACCTTCGGGGCCAAATCGCATCGATTTGCTTAGCCGGTCTGCCATCGCGGCGTCCCTGACCTGCGGAACCATGACGCCGGCGGCCCCGCAGTCGACCACGGTTCCAATCCAGAGCCCCGAGGGCTCTGGAATACGGACAATCATCGGCAAGGCCGCAGCCCGAGACGCCAAGGCCATTAGGCCAATGTCGGCACGGTCAAAGGGGGCGTGTTCTGCATCCAGAACGAAGAAGTCGAACCCGAGCGCGCCCAAGATCTCGACCACCGCAGGGTCGCGCGATTTGACGAAGGTGCCGACCAGCTCCTCCTGCGCGCGAAGGCGGGTGGCAAAGGTCTGGCGAAAGCTCATGATGCCGCGCCGTAACCACCGCCACCAGGGGTGATCATAAAGACCTCGTCATCGGGCTGCATTTCGCGTTTCCGGGTGTCTTCGACCGCCTCACCGTTGATCTGGAAGGTTCCTGGCTGGCCATCTTCGCCCCCCAGCAAACCTTCCGGTCCCGCCTGAAGGCGCGAGGGGATCGTGTTCAGAAGCCACGTGCGCCCGGTCCGCATCTTATACCCGATCCGCTGGCCGTCGCCGCCGGGCTGTGCGCCCGCGCCGCCGGTGCCGTGCGCCAATTCCTTGCAGGTAAAGGCGATCGGGTAGGAGGCTTCGAGCACTTCGACCGGGACGGCGGAAACGCCTGTGGGATAGCAGACAGCCGAAATGCCGGGTTTCGATGCCCGCGCGCCCATACCGCCAGAGTAGTTGAACATCGAAGATGTAAACGGCGTGCCGTCCTTGTCCTTACCCTGGATCTGGATGGTCCAAACCGCGCCGGAGCCTTCGGCAACCACGGCGTCAGGCACCACCTGCGACAGCGCCTTGAGGATGGGGAATGGGACATACATGCCGACCACGTGCCGCGCGTTCACGGGCGAGGGGTATTTGGCATTCACCACACATTGATCTGGCAACTTCAGCCGGATCGGAGCGAGGGAGCCCGCATTGTTCGGAAGGTCCGGGTTCAAAGACGACCGCACCGCGAATGTCGCGTAGGCGTGGGTGTAGGCGGGCACCACGTTGATCCCCATCGACGAGGGGCCAGAGGAGCCTTCGAAGTCGATCTCGATCTCGCCCTTTTCCGCGTCGATGGTGACGGCGGTATGCAGGGTGATCGTCTCGCCGCCCGGCACGTCAAAGCGGGATTCACCGTGGTAGGTGCCGCCGGGCAGCTTGCGGATTGCGTCGCGGGTGGCGGTTTCCGAACGTGTGATGATTTCTTCCGACAGGGCCGAAATATCGTCGAGCCCGTAGCGGTCGCACAGCGCGTTCAGCCTTTCGGACGCGATCATGCCTGACGACACCTGCGCGCCAAGGTCACCCATCAGCGCGTCCGGCGTGCGGACGTTGCGGCGGATGATCTGGAACAGGGTCTCGTTCGGTTTCCCTTCCTCATAGAGCTTCATGGTCGGGATCCAGAGGCCTTCTTCGTGGATGTCCCGCGCGCCAGAGCCGATGCCATAGCCGCCAATGTCGGAATGGTGGATGGTCGACCCCGCGTAGCCAATGATCCGGTCACCACGGAAAATCGGCGACAGAACGGTGATGTCGAAGAAATGGCCGGCCGACATCCAGGGATCATTGGTGATCAGCACGTCGCCGGGCTTTAGGTTGTCGGCGTCACAATTGGCCAGCAGGTTTTTCGCGGCAGCCGCCAGCGAATTGATATGCCCCGGTGTCCCTGTCACGGCCTGGGCAACCATACGGGCCTGTTCATCGAAAAGACCGTTTGCCAGGTCGCCGGCTTCGCGCACGATCGGAGAAAAGGCGATGCGCTGAAGGGCGCGGGCCTGTTCGCTGACAATTCCAATAAGGTTCGACCAGAGGATCTGAAGTTCTACGCCGTCCATTAGTTCGCTCCTGCGGATTTTTCGGCAACGATGCTGCCGCTGTCGTGTTTGGTGACGGTCCAGCCGTCGAGGATGAAAATCGTGGTCTCGCGCTCTTCGATGATGACCGGGCCTTGGATTTCATCCGTCATGGTCACCGCGTCGCGGCGCCAGATCGGCACGTCATGAGTTGTTCCACGAATGACGACGGGGCGGGTTTCGTCCCCCCGGCCACCTTCAATGTCGGAAGAGGCGGCGGCGGACCGGTCGGGCTGACGGCCCGAGGCGGTCACGCGCCAGTTCACGACCTCGATCTTCATACCATCAAGGCGTAGGCCGTATTGCCGTTCATATTCCGTTTCGAAAAGCTTGCGGATCGCGTCGCTGTCGCGGGCATCACAGGGATCGCCGGGCAGGTCGATGCGGACTTCGGACTGTTGACCGAGGTAGCGCATCTCGACGGCATAGGCGAAGGTGAAGTCTTCTTCGCGAATACCGGCTTCGGCCAGCGCGGCAGAGCCTTCTTCGATCATCGAGCCCAGTACCTTGGCCGTCGCGTCCCAGTCGACCGCGTCCAGCTGGCTGACATGGCTGCGCACCAGATCGATCTGTGCGGGTGTGACCAGCGTTCCGAACGCCGACAGGACCGAAGCAAGTGGCGGATAGATAATCTTCGGGCTTTCGGTCAGCTCTCCGACCATGCAGGCGTGAACCGGACCTGCGCCCCCGAAGGCCAACAGCGGTTGGCCGCGATAATCGATGCCGCGTTCGGTGGCATGCGTCCGGGTCGCGGCGGCCATCTGTTCGCAGACGACCTCGAACACACCCCAGGCGGCCTGATCCCGCGACAGGTTGAGCGTTTCGCCCAGCTTGTCATAAGCGGCCTGCGCGCCCTTGAGGTCCAGCTCCATATCGCCGCCCAGAAAGCGGTCGGCCGCCAGAACACCAAGCACGAGGTCCGCGTCGGTCACGCAGGGATCGGTGCCACCGCGGCCGTAGCTGACCGGGCCGGGCATGGAGCCTGCGCTTTCCGGCCCGATCTTGAGCAGACCAAGGTCGTTGACCGACGCGATCGAGCCGCCGCCAGCACCGATTTCGATCATGTCGATCGAGGGTACCGTGATCGGCATCCCCGAGCCGGGTTTAAAGCGATAACGGCGGTCAACTTCGAAGGTGCCGGTTACCAGAGGCTCGTGATTCTGCACCATACAGGCCTTGGCCGTGGTGCCGCCCATGTCGAAAGAAATGAGGTCCGGAATATCAAAGATGCGGGAAAAATAGCATGCCACCAGCGCACCGGCGGCCGGGCCGCTTTCGATCATCCGTACCGGCATGGTCGACGCGCGTTCGGCCCCGATGACGCCACCGTTCGACAGCATGATCAGCGGCTGTTGCTTGAAGCCGCGGGTCTTCAGCTCTTCGATCAGGGCGGTCAGGTATGGCCGGGTAATCGGGACAGTGTAGGCGTTGATCGCAACGGTCGAGGCGCGGAGGTATTCGCGCATCTGCGGAGCGATCACAGAAGAGAGCGAGACATAGATGTCGGGCGCTTCTTCCGCAAAAATCTCGCGCACCGTCTCTTCGTTGGCGCCGTTGCGGTAGGAGTTCAGAAAGCAGACGGCGACCGACACGACGCCCTTTTCGCGACACTGGCGAATGATCTCCAACACTTCCTCTCGGGCGACCTCTTTTCCGACTGAACCGTCGGCATAGGTGCGTTCGTTGACCGTGAACGTCCGCTCAGACGGGATCAGCGGTTCGGCAAACTCGATCTGCGGGTCGTACATGTCATAGCGATGTTCTTCGCGGATATAGAGCAGATCGCGGAAGCCTTCGGTCAGGATCAGCGCGACAGGCGGGCCCTTGCGTTCGATCAGCGCGTTCGTGACCACCGTGGTGGCGTGAACGACCACATCGTCCACATCCGTCGGCGCAATGCCGGCGCGATCGGTGACCAGTTCAACGCCGCGAAAGAACCCCTCCAGCAGGTTGTTGTGCGTGGTCAGTGTCTTGTCGACGAAACTGCGGCCATCGTCGGCCAGCAAAACGGCATCGGTAAAGGTGCCGCCGATGTCGATGGCAAGAGAATATCGGGTCATATGGGGTACTCCATGCATCCGAGGTCAGACGAGATTTGGCGAGCCGCCTGCATAAGCGTTGCGGTCACCGTCTCTTCCGGGTCAGGTTTAAGGGTCTGAACAGAGCCAACGACGGTCAGCGTCGCGACGAACTGGTTCTCGTGGTCAAAAATTGGCGCCGAAACGGCGTTGACGCCCGGCAGGGTTTCCTGCGGTGCGACAGCCCAGCCCCGCTGGCGCGTCTGGGTGATTTCTTCGGCGAGTCGGTCTTTGGACGCAGCGTCCAGATCAAGTCTTTCAAGACGAGCTTCGCCGAATGCCAGAGCAACTTTACCTTGGGCCGAAGTATGGAACCCCAGCAAAGCGCCCGGCCTGGTGATGATTTGGACAGGAGAGTCGATCCGCACAATATCGGCGACCCTCATCCCGTCATCTTCTGGCAGTGATAGTGTGATCGTATGCGCCAGCTGATCGCGAAGGGCGGCCATGATGGGCCGCGCGACCGATGTCAGCTGCGTGCTGTCCGCAATGGCCTGACCAAGGTGAAACAGCTTGAGGGTTAGCTGATACCGTTCGGTCTGCGGATCTTGGCGAACATAGCCAAGGTTTACCAACGTCTGCAGGTAGCGATAAATTCGCGCCCGCGGCATCCCGAGCTTATTGGCCAGATCCGTAACGCGAGAGGGATCGCCAATGCGCGCCATCTCCTCGAGGATTTTAAAGGCTGCTGCAGTGGATTGGTTGGAGGCGCTGGAGCTTGTTTTGTCGGTCATGTCAGCCTCCGATCAGCGAGGGAAGGGTTAGGGTCAGTGAGGGCACGAATGCCACGGCCATCAGGACGATCAGGCAGATCCCGATCATCGGCAGGATGGCGATGGCGACCTTTTCCAAAGGCTGTTTCCCGATCGCCGCGACGATGAAGAGACAGAGCCCCACAGGCGGCGTGATCATCCCGATCATCAGGTTCAGCACGACCATCACGCCGAACTGGACCGCGTTGAGCTCCAAGAGCGGGAAGATCTCGTTCAGGATCGGCATCGACAGAACAAGCGCGGCGAGTGGTTCGAGAAACAGACCAAGGACCAGAAGCACGAGGTTCAGCAAAAGGATCAGCACCCAAGGGTTTTCGCTGATGCCGCGCATCGCGGCCGCAATGCTGCGCGGGATGTTTTCGATCCCCAGAATGAAAGCCGTCATGGAGGCCATCGCGACAATTAGCATCACGCCGGCGGTCATCGTGGCCGTGTCATAAAAGGCCTGACCAATTTGTTTCAGCGAAAGCGTGCGGTACAGCAGCGTGCCGATCAGCAATGCATAGACGGCGGCGACGGCGGCGGCCTCGGTCGGGGTGAAGACGCCGGATCGAATGCCGCCGACGATGATGACCGGGAGGAACAGGGCAGGGAGCGCTTTGAGCGCCAGGCTGCCGCGTTCTTCGCGCGGGACGACCGGGGGAAGCGGGTGATCTTCGCGACGGGCTTTCCAGAGCGCGTAGGCGATAAGCAGACCACACAGAACAAAGGCGGGAACGATCCCTGCCAGAAACAGGTCAGAGATTGATGTACCCGTCAGCACCCCATACAGGATCAGGGCAAGCGACGGTGGCACCAGCGGCCCAAGGATAGAGCCAGCAGCCGTCAGGGCCGCTGCATAGGCCGGGTTGTAGCCATCCTTTTTCATGGCTGGGATCATGACCGCGCCGATGGCCGAAGCCTCGGCTGTGGCGGCGCCAGAGACGCCCGAGAACATCATCGATGCGACCACGTTCACAACGGCCAGCCCGCCGCGAACACGTCCGACCAGAAGCTGCGCAAAGCGGACGATCTGGCGGGTCAGGTCGGCCGAATGCATCAGGTTACCGGCCAGGATGAAGAAGGGGATCGTCAGCAGGACAAAGTTGTCGATGCCCGAGATCATCTTTTGCGGAAAGCCGATCATCAGGTGGAACTGATCGTTGACGAATAGGTATGCGACAGAGGCAAGACCAAGCGAGAAGGCAACGGGAATACCGATGATCAAGCAGACGACGAATGCGAAGAGGTAAAAGATCATTCGCTCAACTCCGTCGGATCGCGGTCGAAAACATCTTCAACGGACTGCCCCTTGGCGAAGGCCTGGACACATAGAACCGCGTCACCAAAGAGGCGCAGACCCAGAAGACCCATCCCAACCGGCAGGGCGATATAGACCCAGAAGCGGCCCGGCGTGGGCGGAGCATTGTCTCCGAACAGGCTCTCGAGGATGAAGCCGATGGCGGGGATCTGCGAACTACCGGCGCGGGTGGCGTAGACCCAGCCAAACCAGCCAAGCAGGGCGCAAAGCAAGATAGATAAGGACAGCCCGAAGAGGGTCAGCAAAAGGGCCGGGACCCGGGGCAGGATCGATGCAAGAAAACCGATGGCCGCGATCTCTCCGCGTTCATAAGCGAAGACGACGCCAAGAAAGGCCATCCAGATGAGCATATAGCGGCACAGCTCCTCGGCCCAGAGAAGCGACGCGTTAAAGCCGTAACGCAGGACGACCTGTAGTGTCATCAGGGCCATCAGCGACCCGACAAGAGTGACCAAAAACCACCAGAGCGTGACGCGGAAGGGCCGTTGCAGTGTATCGGGTGAAAGCATTGCCATAGCGGGTCTTTCGTTTGGCATGACTGTCCCAGTCCGTGCCTTTGGGCACGAAAGGGCGGGGCCGGGGCCACCGGGTGAAAATTTGGGAAGGGTGAGGCGGCGCAAGATGCGCCACCTCGGTCCTGCTCGTCAGGTGAAGTCTTTGTCCTGATATTCGGTCAGGTGCGCATAGTCGGCACGCGGCGGGGCAAAGACATCAAGGTTCATCGCGACTTCATCGCCGATGGCCTCACCACAGTGCATGACGTCGGGCGGGATGCGCACGACCTCTCCGGGACCAACCTCGACGACGTTATCGCCGATTTCGAACCGGACACGGCCCTGCACAACATAGGCGAGCTGTTCGAAGGGATGGGAATGGGGCTTCTTTTCCATTCCTGGCTCCAGCCAGTTCATCACCATCAGCGCCCCGTCACCACGAAAGGCCGTTCGAGAAACGCCAGGACGCACAACCTCTTTGGTCAGTTCGTCCCATGCATAGACATTGGTCCCGGACATGATCAGCCCCCTGCGCCGAAGGCAGCGACGAACTCGGGGATCAGCGGGTGCTTGTCCGACCAAGTCTCGACCACCGATTTCGTTTTATCCTTCATCACGTCCAGATCGCTAAGCTCCGAGATCGTCACGCCGTTTTCCTCAAGGAAGGCGACGGTCTCTGCTTCTTGCGATGCGGCCAGGGCATAGGCTTCTGCCGTGGCTTCCTTACCGGCAGCTTCGACAGCGGCGCGGTCGCCTTCAGGGATTTTCTGCCAAGCCGCGTCTGAAATCATCAGAACACCCGGCCAGAAATAATGGCCCGTCAGCGTGACGTTCTTGGCCGAGTCGTAAAGGCTTTCTGCTCGGACAGAGCTAACGTTGATTTCGACCGCGTCGATCGTCTTGGTTTCCAGCGCCGAATAAACCTCGCCGTATGCCATGCCGATCGGGTTCACCCCGATGCCTTCCCAGGTTGCCTTGTGCAACGGAATGGGAACGATGCGGGTCTTCAGCCCTGCGAAATCGCTGGTCGAGGCCACTGCATCACCCGAGGTCAGGAAATGTCGCTGACCGGCTTCGACAAAGCCGACACCCTTGATGGATTTTTCCTCGAGCGTCGCCAAAAGCTGATCGCCAAGGTCCGAGGTCAGTACGTCCGACATCTGTTCATAGCTGCTGACGGTGAAGGGCAGCTGCAACGCGTCGAACGCGGCAGTTCCCAAAACCAGCGGGAGCGTCGCCGACGACACAAGCGCCGCGTCGATCAGCCCAATCTGGATGCCTTCCAACAGCTCTTTGTCATCACCAAGCTGGCGGTCACCGTAGACTTCGATCTTCACGCGACCTTCGGTCTTTTCGTCGACCTTGGCGGCGAAAATTTCCATGCCCTCATGAAAGATGTGCTTGGACGAAGCGGCGTGCCCCATCTTCAGCGTGACGTCTTGCGCGATGCCGGACACGGGTAGGCCGCAGACCAGCGCTGCGGTCATCAGTAAGTGCTTCATTATGGTCTCCTCCCAGAGTTGCATTTGTTTCACTCTGTGTAACAAATGCAACCATAATGATACAGATTCGATTCTGGTGTCAACAGGATCGAAGGTTCGGGTGGGCCACAGCCGGATGCCGTTTGTGCAGGCCTAGGGTCACACTGTGAACTCTTCTAGTCATCATTCAGCCTGCGTCACCCCTGCGCTTTCCTTTGTTATGATATTCTGAACGGTGGTCGCGTGCCACTTGCCGCCCCGTGCTGTTTTGATCCCCCGCGCATTCAATTCTGCCGCGATCTGGCGAAGAGATGCGTCCCCTGCCCTGATTTGCTCGATCACCGGCAACACGTTCTCTGCATGGGCAAGCGCCCGCGCCTTGTTCACCGCCGCACCCTTGCGTGCCGCCTGACGTTGCTCAGAATCCCGCTCAGGGATAGACCAGCCCAACTTAACCCCGCGCGCCTTCGCCGCCGCCAGCGCCGCCTTGGTGCGCTCTGAGATTGCGCGGCCCTCCTGTTCTGCGACTGCGGCCATGATGTGCAGCACGAAGCGGTTCGCCTCTGGCATATCAGCAGCCGTGACCTCGACCCCGCTTTCGAGAAGGTTCGCAATAAAGGCGACATTACGGGCGAGACGATCTAGCTTGGCGATGAGCAACACGGCCCCTGCCCGCTTCGCCTCTGCCAGCGCCCGCGCCAGCTCCGGGCGATCTGCACGCTTGCCGCTTTCCACCTCGACAAACTCTGCCACGACCTCGCCCCGGCCCAGGACGTGCGCCGCTACCGCCGCGCGTTGTGCTTCCAGCCCCAAGCCACTCTGGCCCTGGCGTTCAGTGGATACGCGAAGGTAGGTGACGAATTTCATGGCGCGGCCCTCTCAACCTTAACATTCCTCAACAGTTTCAGGTTTTCTCAGGTGTATAAAAACCCTACGTCCGTTGTGTCTTTACACATATGTATGCATTTACGTAATTACGCAAGTGTGCATGTGTGAAATTATGCGTTTGCGGTTCTGCGCATTTGCGATAGCGTCCCGAACTATGGAAACGATACTGATAGCCGCTCAGAAAGGCGGGGCTGGAAAAACGACGCTGGCCCGCAACCTGTCCGTTGCCGCCGCTCTGGATGGCCGGAAGGTGCTTTGCCTCGATCTGGACCCACAAGGCTCGCTCAGGGCGTGGTGGGAAGGCCGGGAAGCTGACACCCCGGCCATGCTAGAGCGTGATCCGCCCCCCCATGCACTCAAGGCCACGTTGGACGCCGCCAAGGCGCAATTCGATCTCTGCATCATCGACACGCCGCCAGCTCACCCGGAATGGCTGAACGAGTCTCTTGAAGCCGCTGATCTGGTGCTGATCCCCGTGCGCCCGTCACCGGACGATCTGCGGGCCGTAGGGGCCACCATTGCCGCCGTGAACGCCGCGAAGGTGCCCTTTGTCTTTGCCCTGTCTCAGACGCCACGTGCGCGGATCACAGAGGAAGCCGCCCGTGTCCTGGCGCAACATGGCCGCGTTGCCCCGGTGAATATCGCGCAACGTGTCGCCTATGCCGAAACCGGCGCGAACGGGCAGGGGGTATCCGAAACAACCGACCAGAAGGCGGGGGCAGAGATTGCCGCCGTTTGGGATTACGTGAAAGGGATTCTGGATGGCTAAGAAACCCGTGGCCCTCGATGGCCTGTTGAACACCGAAAGCCGCCCAACCGATACCGGGATACCGCAACGCGGGGCAGGGCAGGGCGCAGCTCAGGACAAGAAACCGGCGAAGCGCCCTGGTGAGAAGCGGCTGACGCTGGCCCTCGATGGCGAAACCTACAAGCGCCTTAGGCTTCATGCCGCCGAAACCGACCAGACGCACCAAGCTATTTTGGAGGCCGCCCTAGCCGACTACCTGAAACGCGCAGATGCGTGATTATGTATTTACGTAAATAAGGAATTACGATTGCGCCTTAGCTTCAACGAAATCCGCACCCGCGCTGCGAGCTTTGCGCGCACATATGCCGATGCCACATATGAGAAGGGCGAGACGCAAACCTTCTACAACGACTTCTTTGCGATCTTCGGTGTCGAGCGCCGATCTGTAGCCCGCTATGAAGAACACGTCCGAAAGCTGAACAACAAATCCGGCTTCATTGACCTGTTCTGGCCCCGCGTTCTCCTGGTGGAGCAGAAATCGACAGGGCGTGATCTGACCAGAGCGGCCAGCCAAGCCGGTGAATATTTCGATGCACTGAAAGAGACTGAGCGCCCCCGCTTCCAGCTTCTTTGCGACTTCCAGACGTTCGAGCTGCTGGATCGGGACACGCGCGAAGAAACAACCTTCGCCCTGGCCGATCTGCCCGACCACATCGAGAAATTCGGCTTCATCATGGGGATGGAGAAGCGGAGTTTCAAAGACCAAGACCCAGTGAACATCGAGGCGTCCGAGCTGGTCGGGCGCTTGCATGATGCGCTTGAGGCAAACGGTTACAAGGGCCACCAGCTCGAAGTATTCCTGACGCGCCTAGTGTTCTGCCTCTTTGCTGACGACACCGGCATTTTTGAACCCCGCGACATTTTTCTGGATTACCTTGAAACGCGCACCCGCGAAGATGGCTCAGACACCGGGCCGATGATTGCCCAGCTCTTTGAAGTGCTGGACACGCCGGAGGGTGAACGCCAAGCGAACCTAGACGAAGACCTGGCACGCTTCCCTTATGTGAATGGCGACCTGTTCAAAGACGCCATTCGCACGCCAGCCTTCAACTCGGAAATGCGTGAAAGGTTGATCGAGGCCAGCCGGTTCAACTGGTCCGGAATCTCGCCCGCGATCTTTGGTTCATTGTTCCAATCCGTCATGGACAAGGAAGAACGACGCAAGGCCGGGGCGCATTACACCACCGAAAAGAATATCCTCAAGGTGATCGGGCCGCTGTTTCTGGACGATCTGCGGGCAGAGTTTGAAAAACTGAAAGCGAGGAAACAGAACCGCGAAAAGCTGTTGCGCGCCTTCCATGACAAGCTGGCCGGTCTGTCTTTCCTCGATCCCGCCTGCGGATGCGGCAATTTCCTGATTATCACTTACCGGGAGCTGCGGCTTCTGGAAATTGAGGTGCTGAGGGAAATCTACCGTGCCGAGCTGGCACGCATGAAGGGCGGAGCGACCGAACTGCCTCTGCAATCCTTGCTCAAGCTGGATGTGGACCAATTCTATGGGATTGAGTTTTCAGAATTTCCGGCGCGGATTGCTGAAACCGCCATGTGGATGATGGATCACATCATGAACACGCAAGCCAGCTTGGAATTTGGCGCGGCCTTCCTGCGGATACCCCTGCGGAAATCCCCTAATATCGTTCATGCCGATGCGCTTGAAACAGATTGGACCACCGTTGCCCCTGACGATCTGAGCTACATCATCGGGAACCCGCCGTTTGTGGGCGCTAAATACCAATCTGATGAACAACGCGCCCAGGTGCGCAGCATCGCCGCCTTGGGTAAGGCCGGTGGAACGCTGGACTACGTGTGTGCCTGGTTCATCAAGGCGGCGGCTTTCGGCACACCTACAGCTTTCGTGTCCACCAATTCCATCACACAAGGGGAGCAGGTGGCGCAGCTCTGGCCAATCTTGTTTGAACGGCATGGCTTCGAGATTGCCTTTGCACACCGGACCTTCGCATGGGGGTCAGAGGCACGGGGAAAGGCCGCGGTGCATGTGGTGGTGTTAGGGCTGGAACCCCGCGCAAGTGCCCGAAAGGACCGTCGCCTGTTCAGCTACCCCGACATCAAGGGCGACCCCATCGAGACACGGCACGCCGCGATCTCGCCCTACCTCATCGACGCCAGCACTTTGTCTAATCCCCATCTGGTGGTGAAAGAAACCAGCAAGCCGATTAACGGACTGCCAAAGCTCATCATCGGCTCAAAACCTATCGACGGCGGGCATTTTATCTTTTCTGGCGAAGAGCGAGATGCCTTTCTAGCCCAGGAACCGCAAGCCGCGCCATATCTGCGCCCCTACATCGGTGCGCGTGAGTTTCTGAACGGGGGCGACCGGCACATCCTCTGTGCGTCGTTAATTCCCCCTCAGGATTTTCGTTCAATGCCTTTGACAAAAGGCGTGGTGGGGCAGGTGCGGGAATATCGCCTGGGCAACATCCCAGCCAAAGGGAAAGACCCGGACACGATCAAGAAACCCGGCATGTCGTCTTTGGCCCTAGCTGAGACGCCGACTGCATTTCACGTGACCGTAATACCAGAAACCCCGTTTTTGGTGATCCCAAAGGTCAGCTCTGAACGCCGCGAATATGCACCCATCGGGTTCATTGAACCGCCAACTGTCGCCAGCGATCTATTGTTTGTGTTCGCCAACGCAGGAAAGGGGGATTTTTCGTTGCTAATGTCGGCAATGCATATGGCATGGCTTCGCTCTTTCGGGGGGCGCTTGGAAAGCCGCTACAGGTATTCCATAGGAATGGTCTATAACGCTTTTCCCATGCCCCCAACGAACGACCTGAGCAAGCTCGACCCACATGCCCAGGCGATCCTTGACGCACGCGCCAACTATCCAGACGCCA
>Ga0316207_10002569_pt1 | contig 18343 bp, 19 predicted proteins | sample 6weekpyrite_MG_FD_204943 | JGI IMG/M metagenome (GOLD analysis project Ga0316207, IMG submission 204943) | Microbial mat bacterial communities from mineral coupon in-situ incubated in ocean water Damariscotta River, Maine, United States -... | ecosystem: Environmental > Aquatic > Marine >...
GCTCGACGGCTTTCTGGGTTAGGCCGGGCCGTTACGTAAATTTGCCTATGCGCGGCTGCGGCCCGCGTTGAGAGGCGCGCTCTACCTTTGTCGAACAACGGTCCCGGGACCGTCGTTCGACAAGGAGAAGCGCGCCGATGTCTGCCATTACCGACGAACTCGAACGCGAAGTGGCCGCGATCCGCACCTTGCCCGACGCGCAAGATTCGCGGACGGAGCATCGCCGCAACCGGCATTTCGCCCGTATCATGGCACTGATCGCTCCGCGCGTGCGCCACTTTACCCGGGCCTACGGCCTGCTCGACATGGCGGAAGATGCCCGGCAAGCCTGCGCCATTGGCGTGCACCGCGCGATCGGCGCCTACGATCCGGCCCGCGCGCGTTTTACGACATTCGTGAACTGGCAGCTGCGCTGCGAGCTGCAGGCGCTGCGCCACCGTGTCCGCATGGATTCGCGCGCTTCGGCGGTAAAGGTCGGCGCCCGCACCGTATCGATCGAATCACTGGCGGCGCGAGACGACTATTCCGCCTTCGAGATCGAGGATGAGCAGGCGGCGGAGCGGGTCGAGGCAGACTGTGCCGCCCGTCTTGCGCATGAAGCATTCGATTCGCTGCTTGCACAATATGAGCAGCGCATGCGTATTCGCGCCGAACGCGAACTCGCCCGCGAAGCCCTGCGCCAACGGCGGACCAAGCCGGGGACTGTCCACCCGCAAGAGGCCGACAGCATCGAACGCGCGCTTGCCAACGAACGCGCCATCGTCACGCGCTATGTCTTTGCCGAAGGGGACGATGCCAAGTTCGACCCCGACTTGCCGCTGGATAACGAAAAACAGCGCCAGATATCCCGCCGCGTGCTGCGCAACCTGCGCGCGCAGGTGGATGCCGCCACGCTTAATTAAGCGCAGCCGCGAAGCAGGGGAACGGAAGCGGAGGTTTGGATGCCCCGTGAGGATTCGAACCTCAATTGACGGAGTCAGAGTCCGTAGTCTTACCATTAGACGACGGGGCAACACGGGCCGCATCAGCGGCTGCGGTGCGTGCCTCTATGCTTCAATTCGGCGCAGGTCAAGGCATTGCCTCGCACCGGGTGTCGTCAGGTTGCCACATTGCCGACCCCCCGCTAGCATGGCTGTCAGGTTCGCCGCGCAGCGCAAAAGATAGCAGCGCGGTTCACAGACGTATTTGGAAGTATTTCAGCATGGCGGATTTCGAGCCGCCGGCATCGCAGGACGGGGATCGTGATGGGGCAAGTGGCCTTGGCGATCCGGGATCGGAAGGGACAAGGCAACGTCCTTCCGCCAAGAGCGCGCCGGATCGCAAGGGCAGGGACGGGAAAGCCGCGCGCGGCCGCGCGGAGCGCCGTGGACGCCCCCCCAGGAACGAAAGCAAGGCCTCGCAGCCGCCGAAGGGGCAGCCCCCCAGGCAGGCCTATGCCGCCATCGATCTTGGCACCAACAATTGCCGTTTGCTGATCGCGCGTCCTTCTGGCGAGAATTTCGTGGTGATCGATGCCTTCAGCCGCGTTGTGCGATTGGGCGAGGGGCTGGCACAGACGGGCCGTCTTTCCGATGCAGCGATGGACCGCGCACTTTCCGCGCTGAAGGTCTGCGCCGACAAATTGCGCCGCCGCAACGTGTACCTGGCCCGTTCTGTCGCGACAGAGGCGTGCCGCCGCGCCAGCAATGGCGAGGAGTTCATCGAACGGGTGAAGCGCGAAACCGGCATCGCACTCGACGTGATCAGCGCAGCCGAAGAGGCGCGCCTTGCCGTTCTGGGTTGTCATGTCCTCCTCGAACAGGGGGAAGGGCCGGCGATGATCTTCGACATCGGCGGGGGGTCGACCGAACTTGTCCTCATAGAAACGGGCGATGCCGTGCCGCGCATCATGGATTGGCAATCGGTTCCGTGGGGCGTTGTCTCGCTGACCGAAAGTTTTCCGGCCGAAGATCCGGAGGACGATGACCAGCGGCTGCATCGCTATCGCCGGATGCGGCGGACCGTGGCCGATTCCTTTAGCGAGTTTTCCGAACGTCTCGAACCGTTTCGCGCGATCCCCGACCGCGCCACGCCGCGCCTCTTGGGCACCAGCGGCACCGTTACGACATTGGCGAGCCTTCACCTTGGCTTGCCGCAATACGACCGGCGCGCGGTTGATGGGCTGATCGTACAGGCCGGGGCGATGCGCGACATCGCAAAGGAATTGTCCAGCCTTTCACCCGAGGATAGGCAGGCACTTCCCTGCATCGGGCGGGACCGGGCCGAACTGGTCGTGGCCGGCTGTGCCATCCTTGAAACGATTCTCGATCTTTGGCCCGCGGCGCGGCTTGGCGTTGCCGATCGCGGCATTCGCGAGGGGATTTTGCGCAGCCTGATGGCCGGCGCGCAGCTGGGCGATCATAATAGAGAGATGGTGCGGCGCGAGCGGGCGCTGTAAGGCCGAAGTCATGAGCAGATCGGGACAAGACCGCCAGCGCCTTAAAAGCGGAAAGAAACGTACGGCAAGTTCGGCGCGCTGGTTGGCGCGCCAGATCAACGACCCTTATGTCGTGCAGGCCAAGGCCGACGGCTATCGCAGCCGCGCGGCCTATAAGCTCAAGGAGCTGGACGAGAAGTTCGGCCTTCTGAAAAACGCTCAGGCCGTTGTCGATCTTGGCATCGCGCCGGGTGGGTGGAGCCAGATCGTCGCCGAGCGTCGGCCCCAGGCGCAGATCGTGGGTATCGACCTGCTCGACGTCGACCCGCTGCCGGGCGTCACGATTTTCAAGATGGACTTCCTCGACGATGCCGCGCCGGGTGCCTTGATGGAGGCGCTGGGACAGGCGCCCGATCTTGTCCTGTCCGACATGGCGGCCAATACGGTGGGGCATAAGCAGACCGATCACTTGCGCACGATGGGCCTTGTCGAAACGGCAGTCGATTTTGCGGTCCAGACACTGGCGCCGGGCGGCAGCTTTGTTGCGAAGGTCTTCGCCGGCGGCACAGACAAGGCGCTTCTTGATATCCTGAAGAAAAACTTCCGCATCGTGAAACATGCAAAACCGCCTGCCAGCCGCAAGGGCAGCAGCGAATGGTACGTTATCGCGCAAGGTTTCAAAGGGCGCGGGGACGACTGAACATTGCACCACTGCGCTGACATGGGTGCAAGCTGGGGGGATTGCGTATGAAGTGGGCGATGTGGTTATTCTGGCTTTTCCTCGCGGCTTACGTCGCTGCGATGGCCCTGTTCCTGATCGGAACATTCGGTTTTCTGGGGCAAGAGCCTGATCCCCTTTCGGGCGTTTTCCTCCTGCCGCTTGGTCTTCCGTGGAATGTGCTGGCCGATCGTGCGGGAATGGGCGGGGCCGCGGTGATGCTGGCCGCCCCCCTTATAAACCTGGCCATTGTCTTCGCGATCTGGCGGCGCTTTCGTTAACCGCCCTCGATGAATGCATCGACGATGACGTAGCTTTCGGGGCCGTAAGTAATCGTGACCCGGTCGCCATCGCGCACGCTTTCGAAATCCCAGCCGGCAGAGCCATCCGATTCGGCGCTGTCTGCTCCGAATGGCGCGGTCCCTCTGAAAAAGAGCGCGCGCTTGCGGCCATCTGGTTTCGTAACTTCGACCAACGTGGTGCCGTCTTCTGCCCAGTGGCGTTTCACGCCCGCTTCGCACGAAGCGGTCGGGCCGGTTCCGGCGATGCCGCAGGGTATGGATGCGGCGGCGTGATAATCCGTTCCGGGCACCAAGGCATCGCCGGTTTCCCCATGCATTCCGGCATTCGCATCGCCAGTTGGTATGGAGACCAGACTAACCCCGCCGATCGTATCGACGATCGCGCCGCCGAGTGCCTCTGCCTGAGCGGGGGTCGGACATCCGACGAGGATGGCGCTGTCATCGAGATAAGGCGAGGTTGCCGCCACTTCGCCCAACCTGCTGCATGGATCGCCGGTTTCGGGATAACCGCCGCCAAATGCGGCAAGGCCAGCGGGGAAGACAAAGGTGTCCTCCCCACTGGCAGAGAGGGCTTGGTCATCTGGTTCGGCAGAGTCGCCGACCTGCGAGGCGCAAGCCGCGAGGCCGAGGGCAAACATGGGGAGTATGATCAGACGTTGCATGACCAGCCGTCTCCTTTGCGTCCGGGTCTGTCCTTAACGACAGGCGGGGTGAGTATGAATATCGCGGATATCCTCGATATGGCCATCGGCCGTGATTACCTGCAGACATTGGCGCGATTCGGGGCGCCACTGGATCGAGTAGCGGCCGGTGCCTGAAGCGAAGTTGTCGACTTGCCGGAATCCCCGGCGGTTCAATTCGTCCATTGCGCCGGCGGCGCGGTTACCCTGAAGGTCATGGAACGTCGCGGCGGAGGCGTATCCGCCCCTGCGATGATGACTGCGAAGCTTGGCCTCACGTTCGTCCACGCCTGCGCTGTAACCCTCGGCATAGTAATCGGAGCGGTCGTAATTGTGGTAGGACGCGCTGTGCAGTCCATCGGTATAGCCCCGCTCATACTGAGCTTCGTGCTCTTCCTTTTCCAGATGCTTGTCATCGTCATGGTGATGCGATTTATGCGAGAGGAGGGCGCCCAGGATCGCCGCGCCCGCGACAAGGCCGACGGCAGCCCCCGCACCGCCATGTCCCTTTTCGGTGTGATGACAATCCTGCGCCGGGGCATCGTTGATCGTCTCTACCCGCCCGCGATAGGCTTCGACCGTCACGCAGGTCCGATCGGCAGACTTCCACCAGTTGCTATAAGTATAGCCTATCGAATTGGTGTTGCTGTCAATGTATTTGAATCCACGCGATTCCAGTGCGCTTTGCGCGCCGTCCGCCGAAAGGCCGTTCAAGTTCGTCAAGCGATCTGCATTTTCGGCCGATGCAGGCATGCTTATCATGAACGAGCTGGTCAAGAGAGCACACATGGTCTGACGGATCATTAATCTTCCCCCGAATCTACTTAATTCCGGGTCGATTGGGCCATGAGGTTATTCAAAAGTAAAGGCGCTTAATTCTTTCGATGCAGCGCTGCAAAAGCAAAAAGGGCGGCCCCAGCGGGACCGCCCTTCTTTGTTCGGGTGAACCGAAACCTGTTCGTAACGCTTAGCGCTTCGAGAACTGGAAGCTGCGGCGGGCCTTGGCGCGGCCGTACTTCTTACGTTCGACCACGCGGCTGTCGCGGGTGAGGAAGCCGGCTGCCTTGACGGTGCCGCGCAGTGCGGGCTCGTACTTCGACAGGGCCTGTGAGATGCCGTGCTTGACTGCACCGGCCTGTCCCGAAAGACCGCCGCCCTTGACGGTGGCGACGACATCGTACTGGCCCTGGCGATCGGTGATCGCGAAGGGCTGGTCGATGACGAGACGCAGCGTCGGGCGTGCGAAGTAGACTTCTTGGTCGCGGCCGTTGACGGTGACCTTGCCCGAACCGGGCTTGATCCACACGCGGGCAACGGCGTCCTTGCGGCGGCCGGTCGCATAGGCGCGGCCGTAGTTGTCCAGTTCCTGCTCACGCAGCGGCGTGGTCGGAACCTGTGCTTCGGTGTTCTCGATCTCGGTGCCTTCGGTCAGCTCGGCGAGATCGGACAGGTCTTTCACTTCGTTGTCAGCCATCATGCACCAACCTTGTTCTTGCGATTGCGGGCAGCGACGTCGATCACTTCGGGCTGCTGACCGTCATGCGGGTGCTCGGTCCCGGCATAGAGGTGCAGCGCCTTCATCTGCTGACGACCCAGCGGGCCGCGCGGAACCATGCGCTCCACGGCCTTTTCCAGCACGCGCTCGGGAAAACGGCCTTCCAGCACCTTGGCCGGGGTCGTTTCCTTGATGCCGCCGGCGTAACCGGTGTGCTTGTAGTACTTCTTGTCCTGCGTCTTGTTGCCGGTGAACTTCACCTTGTCGGCATTGATCACGACGACGTGGTCGCCGCAATCGACGTGCGGGGTATAGCTCGGCTTGTGCTTGCCGCGCAGGATGTTGGCGATGATCACTGCCACGCGGCCTACTACGAGACCGTCGGCATCGATCAGGTGCCATTTCTTTTCGACCTCGGCCGGTTTAATCGACCGGGTCTGGGTGCTGAGCGCCTTCATGGCCATCAGTTCCTTTGTCCAAATGCGAGAATCGCCCCAGGACATCCCGAGGCGAAGTGGCGCGCTTTTGTCCCCGAAGGTGCGGCAAGTCAAGCAATACCGCGCGTTTCCGGCGCGGTAAAATAATACCGCACTAAATTTCGTGCGGGCCCAGTCCGGCAATCCAGGCCAGAGTTTCGCCGCCTGCGGCCTCGCACGTCCAACCCGTTATGGCAGGCGTGTCGTAGGGGTGGAGCTCTTCCAGCCGCGCAACGGCGCGGTGCAGCATGTCGCCCCGTGTCTTGAACAGCGCGCCGACCTCGTCACCTGCCCCGCGCTCTCCCTGCCAGACGAAGCGCGACTTTATCGCGATCATGTTGCAGCAGGCGACGAGCCCTTCGTCGAGGAGGGTGTCGGCTACCTGCGCTGCGCTGGCCTCGTCCTCGAACGGTGCCCAGATCAGCGCGATACCGCTCACTTCAGCACGCTGCCGGGCATGCGGTCCCGATATCCCAGTGCATGGGCACCCCAGACCGTGGCCATCAGCACCAGCGCACCGACAATCTGGTGCGCCACCGCCACCCAAAGCGCCATGCCGGTCCAGATCGTCGCAATGCCGAGAAGGATCTGCGTTCCAAAGGCCGCGTGAATGAAAATGGAGATATGCCGGTCCTTGGCGCGCAGCCGCCGGGCCATCACGACCAGCGCGAATACCGCGACCCATGCCCACCACCGGTGGATGAAATGGACCAGAAAGGGATCGGCGGTAAAGGCGTGGACGATCCCGCGGGACCAATCGATCCCTGCGGGAAACAGCGCGCCCTGCATCAGCGGCCACGAGTTGAACAAGCCGCCGCCGGCGACGAAACCTGCATTCAGGCCGGCCATCCATGCGCCGTAAAGCAGTTGGACCGCGAGAACGAGCAGGACCAGTATGGAAAAGCCATTAAGACCTGCGCGCGGATCGGCCTTGGCCCAGTTGCGAAGATCCATCGCTGTCCAAACCAGCCCGCCCAGCGTGAAGAGCGCGGTCATGAGATGGATCGAAAGCCAGTAATGCGAAACGTCGGTCCGCATTTCGGGCATGGCTTCGGCGCCAACGCCCGATCGCACCATGAGCCAGCCGAACACTCCCTGAAGCCCGCCCAAAAACAGCAGTGCGACAAGGCGCGGCTTGTAACCGCCGGGGATCGCCTTTTTCACCCAGAACCAGACCAGCGGCACGAAAAACGCCAGCCCGATGATCCGGCCCAGCAAACGGTGAAACCATTCCCAGAAATAGATGAACTTGTATTCGGCCAGCGTCATGCCGGCCGGTCCGTTCACCGCGATATATTCGGGGATTTGCTTGTAGGCTTCGAATTCGGCGCGCCATGCGCCCTCGCTCATCGGGGGAAGCGCGCCGGTCACCGGTTTCCACTCGGTAATCGAAAGGCCCGATTCAGTCAGGCGAGTGATGCCGCCGACCGCAATCATGAGCACGACAAGCGCGGCGACCGCCAGCAGCCAGTGCGAAAGGGCCAGCGGGCGCTCGGAACCGTAGCGCACCGAGTCGGGAGGGTAGATCGTTGCCGTCTTCATATCCGGCCCTGCGTGTGATGCGCTTTGCCGCAAAGCGCAAGGGGTCTGCGCGGTTCGTCCTTGCCGAATGATACATTGTTACATAAGAGGGGCACATGGAACGCCCTTCCGCCACCACCCGGCTCAAACTGGATCGTGCAGGTATCGCCCTGTCCGGGCTATGCGCTGTGCATTGCATCGGCTCGATCCTGATCGTCGGCTTTCTCGGCATTGGGGGGGAGTGGTTTCTTTCCCCGGCGATCCATGAAATCGGCCTGGCGCTGGCGATCCTGATCGGTGCGCTGACGCTTGTCGCCGGGGTCATGCGGCATGGCCGGACCGGGCCGTTGTTGCTTGGCGGGTTCGGTCTGATGCTGATGGGCGCGGCGCTTGTCGGCCCTCATGGAACGAGCGAGGCGGCGCTGACCATCGCGGGCGTGGCCTGCGTTGCGCTCGCCCATGTTCTCAACTTGCGGTATCATTCCTTCTGATTGGCGGGATTATTGGCCGCGGCGCAGCGCTGGGCGCTTGAACGCGACTGCGAAGCGGCTATGTCCGCCCGATGGCAGATCAGATTTCCATCATCGTCAACGGCGAGAGCCGCCGCACCCCGGCTGGAGCCACTATCGCGGACCTTGCCCGCCTGCTCGACCTCGACCCGGCGAAAGTCGCGGTCGAACGCAATGGCGACATCGTACCGCGCTCTACCCTTGAAAACGTGGGGCTGGCCGAGGGCGATACGCTGGAGATCGTCCATTTCGTGGGAGGAGGCGACGTGACCGCGCTCGACAAGGGATTGAAGAACGACAGTTGGAGCGTGGCGGGCAAGACCTTCTCCTCGCGTCTCATCGTGGGCACGGGCAAATACAAGGATTTCGAACAGAACGCCGCCGCGGTTGCGGCAAGCGGGGCCGAGATCGTCACCGTGGCCGTGCGCCGGGTCAATATATCCGACCCCAAGGCCCCGATGCTGACCGATTTCATCGATCCAAAGAAAATCACGTACCTGCCGAATACCGCGGGCTGCTTTACGGCAGAAGACGCGATCCGCACGTTGCGACTCGCGCGTGAGGCCGGGGGCTGGGATCTTGTTAAGCTGGAAGTGCTGGGAGAGGCGAAGACGCTTTATCCCGACATGCGCGAAACCCTGCGTGCGACCGAAGTCCTCGCGAACGAAGGCTTCAAGCCGATGGTCTACTGCGCCGATGATCCCATCGCGGCCAAGCAGCTTGAAGAAGCCGGGGCTGTCGCGGTCATGCCGCTGGGCGCGCCGATCGGGTCCGGTCTTGGCATCCAGAACAAGGTGACGATCCGCCTTATCATCGAAGGGGCGAGCGTTCCCGTGCTGGTCGATGCGGGCGTGGGCACGGCCTCGGATGCGGCAGTTGCGATGGAACTGGGCTGCGAAGGCGTCTTGATGAACACCGCCATTGCCGAGGCGAAGGACCCTGTCCTGATGGCCCACGCGATGAAGCTGGCGGTCGAATCGGGGCGCAGCGCCTATCGTGCAGGCCGCATGGCGACGCGCAAGTATGCCGACCCGTCGAGCCCGTTGGCTGGGTTGATTTAAAATCACGTCCGAACCTGTGAAAATCGGGCGGCTTTAACCCAATCCTAACCCTGTCACGGGCAATCTTGCCGTTCGCGCCGCTTTACGCATCCAAAGCGGTAGGATGGCAGGAGGACGATCAGGCAATGGCACAGCTCGACACGGCATCTCTGGCAATCGCGGAATTGCGCGAATTTGCCGAATTTGATCCGGCAGAGCAGCGCTATATCCGCCGCAGCCTCGACATTGGCCTTGCCCGTGCCGATGCCCTTGCCCGCTGGGCCCGCGATGCGGACGAAGCGGCCTCGATCCGCGACCAGGAACGCGCTTATCAGCAGCTTCGCACGCTTCGCAGCGCGTTACCGGCGATGCGCTCGGGCAATCGCATGGACGAATTTCTCGGGCAGTTGATCGCCCTTTCGGTTTCCGATCTGGCGCAAGGCTGCATTCACGGATTTGCGTCCTATCGCTTTCTTTACGAACGCCTGCTTGGCCCCGAAGCACGCCCGTGGCTGCCCGCCGCGTTCTGTGCGGCGGCCGCGATGCCGCAGATCGTGCCAGAACGGCGCAAGGTTCTGCTCCACTCCATTAGCGAGGCAGCGGCATGCGCGCCGGGCTGGTCAAAGCGCCGTCCGGGATTCTATCCTGACTGGATCGAGGACCAGTCGGCGGAGATCCATTGAGCGCAATAACGGGAGCCCCGGTGCCCGAAACCGGCGGCAACGGACCACATTGGGACGAGATATGCAGCTGGCGGGGCCGCTGCATGAACCTCTATGCCCGCAGCGACGAAATCGTATGCGAAACGCTGATGGTGGCAGAGGCCGCCGGGCACGAGGTCGATCTGAAAATGCCTGCGCCGCCTACACCATGCTCTCGATAGAGCTGGAGCAGTTTCAGAACCAGTTCGGATTGTGATCGGCTAGTTCTTGTACATTCCCGCGATGCGCGCGGCGTAACGGTCGCGAATCTTGTGCCGGCGAATCTTGAGCGAGGGGGTCATCTCCTCGTTCTCGATAGCGAACGGCTCGTCCGCGAATTCAAAGCGGCGCACTTTCTCGATCACGGACAAGTCGGCATTGACGCGGTCGATCGCGGCACGCACCGCGGCGCGAAAGTCGGGGTTCGCGCTTAACGCATCCCAATCATGCTCGGCATTGTTCGCCTTGGCCCACTCACGCGACCATTCCGCATCGGGGACGATGAGCCCGGCGATATACGGCTTGCGGTCGCCCGCGACCATCGCCTGTGCGATTTCGGGCTGCAATGTGAGCATTCCCTCGACTCGCTGGGGCGAAATGTTGTCGCCCTTGTCGTTGACGATCATGTCCTTCTTGCGGTCGGTGATGACGATGCGCCCGCGTTCGTCGAAATGGCCGATGTCGCCCGTGTGCAACCAGCCATCGACGAGCGCCTTCGCGGTTTCGGGCGCATTGTGCCAATATCCGTGCATGACCATTTCCCCGCGCGCGAGGATTTCGCCGTCTTGCGCGACGCGCACTTCGGCCCCGTGGATCGGGGGGCCGACCGTATCCATCTTGAGGCCGGATGCGGGGCGGCTGACCGAGATGATCGGCCCGCTTTCCGTTTGCCCGTATCCCTGAAGGAGCGGGAGGCCGAGGCCGGTGAAGAAGTATCCGATTTCGGGATTGAGCGGCGCGCCGCCTGACACCAGCGCCTTTATCCGCCCGCCGAATTTCGCGCGGACCTTGGGGCGCAGCACCTTGTTAAGCAGCTTGTCTTCCAGCGCATCGAGAATGGGGCGTGTGCGTGCGCATGACTGGCGTTCGGCCAGAACGGTCGCCCGATGTGCCAGCGTCTGCGCGGCCTTGCCCTGTTTCGAAAGCTGCTTGAGGATCTTCGTGCGCAGCACTTCGAACAGGCGGGGCACAACGATCATGACGCTGGGCGAGACTTCTTCGATATTGCCCGCCAGCTTGTCCAGCCCTTCGGAGTAATGGATCGTCGCGCCAAGGCAGATCGGCAGGAATTGGCCGCCAGTATGTTCGTAAGAGTGTGAAAGCGGGAGGAAGGAGAGAAAGCTCTCCTGCTCCCATCCGAAATCTTCGGCAATGACGCGCGCTGCTCCTGCGCAGTTCATCAGTATCGCGCCGTGATGCTGGCGAACCCCGCGCGGCGCGCCGCCGGTGCCGCTGGTATAGATGATACAGGCAAGATCTTCGCGGCCCAGCGTGGCCATGCGCAGATCGACCGCGGTGCGGGCCTCCTTCTCGTCGCCCTTCACCAGATCATCGAAGGCATGGAAGCGGGCGGTGCCGACCTGGTCCTGCCTGATCGGTTCGAAAGCGACCACATGTTCGACCGAGGGGCTGTTCAGCACGGCTGGCAAAAGGGGTTTCGCCAGCTTTGGACCAGAGACGACAACGGCCCGCGCGCCGCTGTTTTCAAGCACGTGCAAATGATCGGGCGTAGTATTGGTCGTGTAGGCGGGAACCGTGACCAGCCCGGCGGCCATGACTGCAAGATCGGTAATGCACCATTCGGGGCGATTCTCGCTGACCAGGACGACCCGGTCCCCGCGTTCAAGCCCGAGGCCGCGCAGCGCCTGTGCCAGAAGGACCACCTGGCGGGCCACTTCGGCCCAGCCAAGCGAATGCCAGTTGCCGTCTGCCTTGCCGTAAAGGAAGGGCTGCGTGCCCAGCGCGTCGGCGCGTGACAGGAAGAGCGAGACGAGGTTCGCGGCCTCGTCGATCTCTTCAATGCTGGCGCCAGCGGGGCCAAGATGGGTGCCGCCGAACGCGGTCTTCGCCATGGGGCGGCCTTTCGTGATTTCTAACAACCTCTTGCATCGGGTATTAGGACTGGCAGCGCCGCGCGGCAAGCTATTGGGAAATTGCGACACCTTCGCTTCGCACGTCTGCCGCCCCGGATAGGGTCCCGCCCGCGACTTCCACGGCATTGGCCTTGTAGCGGCCCGGACGCGTGCGGACATCGGCGTGGCCAAGCGCCTTGAGCGCAGGGATCATCGCCTCGTGTTCGGTGCCTTCTTCGACATAGACGGTGGCGCCGGGCGAATAGAGGACGGGCAAGCCGATGGCTTCCTGCGCGGGCAGGTTCCAGTCGATTACACCGATGATCGCTTTTGCCACTTGCGCGATGATGGTCGACCCGCCGGCCGCGCCGATTGCCAGCCTGAACCCGCCATCGGGGCCATAGACGATGGTTGGCGACATCGAGGAGCGCGGACGCTTGCCCGCGGAGACACGGTTGGCGACGGGCAGTCCGTCCTTTTCGGGCAGGAAGCTGAAGTCGGTCAGTTCATTATTGAGATAGTATCCGTTGACGACGAGGCCCGAGCCGAAGGCGCTTTCGATCGTGGAGGTATAGGATGCGATACCGCCCCCTGCATCCACGGCGACGAAGTGCGACGTGCCGTTTTCGGGCACGCCGGTGTGATCCGCCATGATGGCCCGTGCGCCGGGCGGCATGCCCGCGTCTGCATCCTGCATCGTCGCCGTCAGTGAGATACGTTTGCCCCGCGCGGCAAGGTATCCGGCGTCGAGCAGGCCCGATACCGGCACATCGGCATAAGCCGGGTCGGCCAGCCAACGCTCTCTGTCGGCAAAGGCCAGCCGCATCGATTCGGCGATGACGTGCCACGATTTCGGGTCGTCCTTTCCCATCGCGGCCATGTCGAAATGCTCGACCTGCTTGAGAATGGCGAAAACCGTCGTCGCCCCCGATGACGGCGGACCCATGCCGCACACGGTGTAAGTGCGGTATGTGCCGCACGCATGCGCACGGACAATCGCGTCATAGGCGCCGATGTCGGCTGCCGTCAGCGTGGCCGGGTTCGTGGGGGCCGTGCCGACCGCTGCGGCAATCGCCTCTGCGTTGGCTCCGGTGTAGAACGCCGAAGGCCCTTCTTCGGCAAGCCTTTCCAGAAAGGCGGCCAGCGCCGCGTTTCGGATCACGGTGCCGGTCGGAAGCGGCTCTCCCGCCTCGTTGTAATAAAGCGCGCGGGCCTCGGCAGACAGGGCACCGGTCACGCGATAATCGGCCAGCGTATCGCGCAGCCGGTCGGTCATGGCGAATCCGTCGCGGGCAAGGGCGATGGCAGGTGTGAACAGCGCTTTCCACGCCAGCGCGCCGTGCTGCCCGTGCGCTTTTGCCATCAGGGCAATGCTGCCGGGCACTCCGACGCTCTTGCCGCCGGGCCATGCCTCCAAAAACGGCATTGGCGTGCCGTCGTCATTCACAAAGCGCTGCGCCGTCGCACTCGCCGGGGCGGTTTCGCGCCCGTCATAGGTGATTGGATCGCCGTCGCCTTCTGGGTCGAGAAGGAGAAAGCCGCCGCCGCCGATCCCGCTCGACTGCGGTTCGACGACTGTCAGGGCCAGCATTGTCGCCATGGCCGCATCGGCCGCATTGCCGCCCTGGCGCAGCATCTGCACCCCGGCATCCGCGGCACGCGGGTCGGCGGCACTGACCATGCCGGCATCGAACCGGCTGGCCGCAACCGGTGTATCGGTTGGGGCGGGAAGGGTCGCACAGCCATTAAGCGCAAAAGCGGCGGCCAGCGGCGCGGCGAGGCGAAGGATCGGGCGGGAAAGCATGGCCACGAGGTTATTCGCTGCCAACTGCCTCTGCAATCGAGGAAAACCCGTCACGCGCCATAAGCTCGGGCAGGCCGCGTACGATCTTTGCCGCGATACCCGGCCCTTCGTAAACCATGGCCGAATAGAGCTGCACGAGGCTTGCGCCCGCGCGAATACGTTCCCACGCGTCTTCTGCCGTGGCGATGCCGCCGATACCGATCAGCGGTATCGCGCCGCCCGTCGCCTTGTAAAAATCGCGAAGCCGTTGCAGCGCCAGCGCCTTGATCGGTGCGCCTGACAGCCCGCCGCCTTCGTCGCGGTTGGCCGATGCCAGTGCGGGGCGCGTGATCGTCGTGTTTGATATCATGAGCGCGCCCAGTTTCTTGTCCGCCGCAATGCGGGCAATCGCGTCCACGTCCGCGGGTTCGAGATCGGGGGCGACCTTGAGGAAGACGGGCGGGCCGACTTCGCCGCGCGCGTCGAGCACGGCATCGAGCAGGCCGGTCAGTGCGCCTTCATCCTGCAAAGCGCGCAGGCCCGGTGTGTTGGGGCTGGAAATGTTGACCGCGAGATAGGAGGCATAGGGCGCCATGATCCGCGTCATTTCCGCATAGTCGGCGACACGGTCCGCGCTGTCCTTGTTCGCGCCGATGTTGATGCCGACAACGCCCGGCTTTCCGGCGCGGCGCTTCATGCGGGCTTCGACCACTTGCGCGCCCTCGTTGTTGAAGCCCATGCGATTGATGACGGCGCGGTCTTCGGCCAGACGAAACAGGCGCGGGCGCGGATTTCCTTCCTGGGGGAGCGGCGTGACGCTGCCCAGTTCGGCAAAGCCAAAGCCGCAGCGAAGCAGCGCATCGGGCACTTCGCCGTTCTTGTCGAAGCCTGCGGCCATGCCGACCGGGTTGGGAAAGTCGATCCCCGCGACGTTTGACTGCAATGCCGGATCCGGCCGAGGCGGGCTGGCCAGCATCGAACTGGGCATCGTGCGCAGCGCTTCCAGCGCAGCGCCGTGCGCGTTTTCGGCATCGAGACGGAAGATGAGCGGGCGGAGTAGCGAATAGACCATCGTGACGAGCGCCTATGCCAAGCAGGCCGCCGTGTCGACCGGAAGCGTAACGGGTGGCCGCGAAGGACGAGCGCTAGGCCGCTAATATGATAACGACTCGCAACAGTCGGGTTTTCGTTGAACTGCGCCGATCTCGTCCCTAGGTGAAACCGGACCGGATTGCTCCGATTAATGGAGCGAGGGACCGAGGACACCAAGGAGCGTCAGTTTTCATGCGGCTTTCGAGCATGGCCGACTACGCCGTCGTGGCGATGCGCGCCGCTGCCCTTCATTGCGGCGGCGATCGCACCAATGCGTCCGAAATATCCGATGAAACCGGCCTGCCCCTGCCCACGGTGCAAAAGCTGGTGAGCAAGCTGTCTTCTGCCGGATTGCTGCGTTCCGTGCGCGGTGCGGGCGGCGGTTTTCGCCTTGCCCGCCCTGCTGCCGCAATCACCGTGGCCGATATAGTCGAGGCGATCGAAGGCCCCATCGCGCTGACCCAGTGCTGCGAGGATGAGGGCGACTGCGCCATCGAACTGCGCTGCGGCACGCGGGCGCACTGGCCGCAAGTGAACAACGCCATCCGCAGCGCCCTTTCCGACATTACGCTGGTCGATCTCGCGCATGAGAAGGCCCCGCAAGACACTACCGACCTGGAAGTATCCGCATGACCGATATCGTGAAACAAGCCCAGGACGAGGCAATCGAGAAGGACCGCGCCGCCAAGGATGCGGCCAAGGCTCTTGAGACCTACGAATTCGGCTTTTCTTCTGACATTGAGCAGGAATTTGCCGAAAAGGGCCTGTCCGAAGACACCGTCCGCTTCATCTCGGCCAAGAAGGAAGAGCCGGAATGGATGCTGGAATGGCGGCTCAAGGCCTATCGCCACTGGCTGACCATGCCGCAGCCGGACTGGGCGAAGGTGAACTTTCCGCCGATCGACTACCAGGACGCATATTACTACGCCGCGCCCAAGAAGAAGCCGAAGCTGGAATCGCTGGACGAGCTCGATCCCGAGATCAAGGCCGTCTACGACAAGCTGGGCATCCCGATCGCAGAGCAGGAAGTGCTCGCCGGCGTCGAAGGCGCGCGCAAGGTTGCGGTCGATGCGGTGTTCGACAGCGTCTCTGTCGCCACGACCTTCCGCAAGGAACTGGAAGAAGCGGGCGTCATCTTCCGCTCCATCTCCGAGGCGATCAAGGAATACCCTGATCTGGTGAAGAAGTGGCTGGGCAAGGTCGTGCCGATGCACGACAACTTCTTTGCCACGCTGAACTGCGCGGTCTTTTCGGACGGCACCTTCGTCTACATTCCCAAGGGCGTGCGCTGCCCGATGGAGCTGTCGACCTATTTCCGCATCAATGCGGAGAACACGGGCCAGTTCGAACGCACGCTGATCGTGGCCGAGGCGGGCAGCTATGTCTCCTACCTCGAAGGCTGCACCGCGCCGATGCGCGATGAAAACCAGCTCCACGCCGCCGTGGTCGAACTGGTCGCGCTGGACGATGCGGAGATCAAGTATTCCACTGTCCAGAACTGGTATCCCGGAGATAGCCAGGGCAAGGGCGGCATCTACAACTTCGTGACCAAGCGCGCGCTTTGCCAGGGCAAGAACAGCAAGGTTTCGTGGACGCAGGTGGAAACCGGATCAGCCGTCACGTGGAAGTATCCGTCCTGCGTGCTCAACGGCGAAAATTCGGTGGGCGAGTTCTACTCGGTCGCCGTCACCAACAATTACCAGCAGGCCGATACCGGCACGAAGATGATCCACAACGGCAAGAACACCCGTTCGACGATCATTTCCAAGGGGATCAGCGCGGGCAAGTCGGACAACACCTATCGCGGTCTTGTCCGCGTGGGCCCGAATGCGGACAACGTGCGCAACTTTACGCAGTGCGACAGCCTCCTGCTGAGCGATCAGTGCGGCGCGCATACCGTGCCCTATATCGAGGTGAAAAACCCCACCGCCCAGATCGAGCACGAGGCGACGACATCGAAGATCAGCGACGACCAGCTGTTCTACGCGATGCAGCGCGGGCTGGACGAGGAGCAGGCCGTGGCCCTGATCGTCAACGGCTTTGCCAAGGAAGTGCTGAAGGAACTGCCGATGGAATTCGCGGTCGAGGCGCAGAAGCTGCTCGCGATCTCGCTTGAGGGGAGCGTGGGGTGATTTTCGAACTCGTAGCGACAGTGGCCTCTGCGGGGGCACCGCATCCAGCGCCAAATGATCTTGCGATCAGTTACAAAAAGTGTGTTGAGGCCTTCGCGATTTCTCAGATCAGATCTGGCGACAGCTCAGAGATACTCGTCCGTGCCGGGAAAGCGGAATGTGTTGATGAGTATTGGGAACTGCGAAAGCTTGTATTTGAAGCGGTCATAGATTCCTCAGAAATCCAAAACGCTTTGGAAGTACTGCCGGAAGACCAAGTCACCAAAATCGCAAATGAGTCAGCAGATAAACGATTCAACGAATTTGTGAAAATTAGCGAATCTGCGGCCTTGCGGAATGTCGTTTTTGTAAGGGCCCGGATAGCGGAAATTGAGTCTGATAAATGACCGAACGTAAACCTCTCACCCTGCGCCCCGCTTCCGAAGATGATGCAGCGCCTGCGATCAAGAAGAAGGGTCGCGGCTGGGAAATTTCCGAATCGCGCCTCGACGCGCTGCATGATCGTGCACGTGAGATGCGGCGGCACTCCACCCCTGCGCACAAGGCGCTGGCCGAGAAGTTCGCAAAGGCGGATCTGGGCCGTCACAAGTTCACCCGCCACGCCGTCGTCGGCAGCGCGATCGTCGATTTCAATTGCCACTCGCTCGGCATGGCGATCGACATCGACGAGGAAGGCGAGGATGAGGCGCTGGCGAAACGCCGGGACAAGAGCCTGGAGGCCGTGGGCATCCGCGTGATGCGCATCAAGGCCGAGGATATCCTTGAAAACATGGACGCCGTGCTCGCCCGCATCACCGCCGGAATGCGCCTGCGCATCGCCGATCGGACCGAAGCGCGGCGCAAGCACTTCGACGAAAAGAAAACCAGCGGGCAGGGCTACAAGCCCCGCAACTACCGCGGACCCAATAGAGACTGACACGATGCTGAAAATCGAAAACCTCCACGCCGAAGTAGACGGCAAGAAGATCCTGAGCGGGCTGAGCCTTGAAGTCGGCGCGGGAGAGATCCACGCGATCATGGGCCCCAACGGCGCCGGCAAGTCGACGCTGGCCTACACGCTGGGCGGCCGTCCGGGTTACGAGATCACCGAAGGTTCGGTGACGTTCGACGGGAAAGACCTGCTGGACATGGAGCCGCACGAACGCGCTGCTGCCGGCCTGTTCCTCGGCTTTCAATATCCGGTCGAGATTCCCGGCGTTTCCAACGTCCAGTTCCTGCGCGAAGCGGCCAATGCCCAGCGCAAGAGCCGGGGCGAAGCCGAACTGACCGGCGGCGAATTCCTGAAGCTTGCGAAGGAAAAGGCCGCGTTGCTGCGCATGGACATGGACATGCTCAAGCGTCCGGTGAACGTCGGCTTTTCGGGCGGTGAGAAGAAGCGGAACGAGATGGTCCAGATGGGCATCCTC
>Ga0316207_10002570_pt1 | contig 18340 bp, 18 predicted proteins | sample 6weekpyrite_MG_FD_204943 | JGI IMG/M metagenome (GOLD analysis project Ga0316207, IMG submission 204943) | Microbial mat bacterial communities from mineral coupon in-situ incubated in ocean water Damariscotta River, Maine, United States -... | ecosystem: Environmental > Aquatic > Marine >...
CTGATTATTCGTGCTTATCGAGAAGAGGGATTGATTGGTGATGAGAGCAAAGGAACAAGAAACGTCGCGATGTTGGTGGGACAAAAAAAGAATAGTGTGGTTTAGGTTATGAGCTAAAGCGCTTTATTCTTCCAATTGATTACCAATATCTCCAATTTCTTCTGAATAATCTGTTTCAAGTATCACTACTGCGCGTTCAGCATCTTCATTAGCAACCTGTAATTTAATACCGCCGACTGCAATGCTGTAGAGCCAGTCAGTTTGTACTAGATGCTCATCAGCCAGCCAAGATTCAATTCCTTCGGCAGCGAGCCTACCCATGGCGATGTGGGCTTCGGGCATCCCATCATAACGCGCAATAATTGTCCCAATACTCATATTATTGTTATTTCCTTGTTATATATAGACTTATAATCACTTAATTATATTATTTTTTACCCACTTTAACTATATCAGCTATATGATTTGATAAATTATGTCAAAATAGCTTGAAAGTGGTTTATTTGTACCCATATATATTAATTACTAATTATTTATGGTTAATTTATGATTATATTATGCCTTATAATTAGTTTTGTGGTTATTTTTTGTTTTCATGGTTTTTTCCACTGATGTTTTGAGAATCCCATTGACTCTCAGCGTGCTAGTCAGTCTATACTGGGTTAAATTCAGAACAATAATACATAATAAGGAGAGATTTATGCCATTCGATTTAGGAAGCTCAGCAACGCTTGCTGTGGTGATACTCATTTTAGCCATTGTTATCGTTAAAGCAGGTGTCACCGTTGTGTCCCAAGGGATGGAATACACAGTCGAGCGCTTTGGGCGTTATACCAAAACGCTACGCCCCGGTTTTCATATCATTTTTCCTGTCATCGATACCGTAGGCAATAAGGTCAACATGATGGAACGTGTCATGGAAGTGCCTTCACAAGAAGTTATTACCAAGGATAACGCCATGGTTACGGTTGACGGCGTGGTTTTCTCACAGGTGCTGGACGCTGCAAAAGCGTCTTATGAGGTGAATCAACTGGACTATGCCATTTTAAATTTAACCATGACGAATATTCGTACCGTAATGGGTTCAATGGATCTGGATGAATTGCTTTCTCAACGTGACACCATTAATGCACAATTGTTAAGCGTAGTTGATGATGCAACGACCCCGTGGGGCGTGAAAGTGACCCGTATTGAAATTAAAGATATTTCACCGCCACGTGATTTGGTTGAATCGATGGCTCGTCAGATGAAAGCTGAGCGTGATAAACGTGCCAACATCCTTGAGGCAGAAGGTTTCCGTCAAGCTGAAATCCTTAAATCAGAGGGTGAAAAGCAGGCAGCGATTCTTACCGCCGAAGGTGAAAAAGAAGCAGCTTTCCGCGAAGCCGAGGCGCGCGAACGTTTAGCCGAGGCAGAAGCCAAAGCGACCATGATGGTATCGCAGGCGATTGCTAAAGGTGATGTGCAGGCGATTAACTACTTTGTCGCCAATAAGTATATGGAAGCGCTAACCGCCATTGGTACGGCTGAAAATGAGAAGGTTCTTTTCTTGCCAATGGAGGCGTCCAGTATCATTGGCGCAATAGGCGGTATCGGAGAAATAGCTAAACAAGCCTTTAATAAGTCGGAGTAATGATGGATATTTTGACAGAATTAAACAGTTGGCACTGGGGAATCATTGCAGTGATTCTGATTATTATGGAGGTTTTTATGCCTGGTGCCTTCATGATTTGGTTAGGCATTGCCGCAGCAGTCGTGAGTGTGGTGATGCTGGCGTTTCCAGATATCACATGGCAAACACAATTTATTATTTTTGCCGTGTTATCTGTAGCAAGTATTTATGCCTGGCGTTTGTATGCAAAAAAAAATCCGCCAACCAGCGATCAGCCTACCTTGAATATGCGTGGTGAGCAGTATGTGAACCGTGTTTTTACCCTAGATGAACCGATTGTTAATGGTCAGGGTAAAATAAAAGTTGATGATTCAACTTGGAAGATTGAGGGAAATGATTGTGAATCTGGCACCAAGGTACAAGTAATCGGTGTCGATGGTGTTGTGCTAAAGATTGAACACGTTTAACCGATGACCATTGTATGGGGTTATGGCTTCTAACCTCTGTAAATATAGGGTTATTAGTTAAACATCATGCTTGAACTTGATAAAACACTTGCCGAACAGCTAAAAATCACGCCTCAGGAAATTGCTAAGCGTAAGGAAATGCTGGGGATCACCTCAGCAGATGAAGAGACATTACTTAGTAATAAGCCGTTATTTCAAAAATATCTTGATGGCATGGTGAAAACATTTATGGACAAACAGGTTGCTGTTCCTGAGGTTGCACGTCTGATTGGTGATACAGAAAGTATGTATCGCTTACAAGAAGCATTGCACCGGTATATTCTTGAATTATTCGATGGCAATTATGATGAAATTTACGTCAACCGCCGTTTGCGCATTGGTAAAGTGCACCATCGTATGGGGGTCTCATCTACGCAATATATTTCAGCCATGCAAATGTTACGCAGCTCTTTAAATCAGACGGTGGACATGTCATTTTTCAAACCTGAAGATGCCATGAATGCCAATATTCTTAAAATGGCGATTAGTAAAATTCTGATGTTCGATATGCAGTTGGTGTTCGATACTTTCATTGCCAGTATGGCAGAAGAGGTGAATGCAGCTAAAGACGAAGTTAGTAAATATGCCCATAATCTTGAGATAGAGGTTGCCAAGCGTACCAAACAATTAGAAGAACTCTCTTTGAAAGACGGTTTGACTGGTCTTTCTAATCAACGTGCATTTTATGATCATCTCCGGCGTGAGTTATCCAGCGCAGAGCGTTATAAAGAAACATTAAGTCTGTGTTATCTGGATCTGAATGGTTTTAAACAACTTAACGATAGCTTTGGTCATCAAACCGGTGATGATTTGTTGGCACTTGTTGGTAAATCGATGCTCAAAGTAACCCGGGATTCAGATATCGCTTGCCGTTATGGCGGTGATGAATTTTGTATGATCCTGCCTAAAACTCCTCTTAGTGAAGCAACCTTAGTGGTAAAACGTCTGATAGAAGTGTTTGATAAAGAGAACAATCAGGGTGTGACGTTTAGTGTCGGTATCGGCTGTACTGACGCTGATAGTAAAGAACACTATATTGATAGTGATAAGTTAGTTAAAAAAGCCGATGCGTTAATGTATAAATCCAAGGCAGCCAGTAAGAAAAAGCGGGGTCATTATATTACTACTGATACGGATGACACCCAGCCTGTTTAAGCAATATTGCCCCAAAAAGCTAAATTCAGCAGCTTATGCTACAATTCGCGACCGATATCATCTTAATAGTAAGTAGTTATGCCTGTGAAAACCAAACGTAGTGATCTCATTAATAACGCTCTGGCCGAACGCATCCTGATTCTGGATGGTGCCATGGGTAGCCTGATCCAGACCTACAAACTTGAAGAAGCGGATTACCGCGGTGAACGTTTTGCGGACTGGTCTTGTGATGTAAAAGGCAATAATGACTTACTGGTGCTGACTCAACCACAGATTATCAAGGATATTCACAAGGCTTACCTTGAAGCCGGCGCAGACATTGTAGAAACCAACACCTTTAATGCGACATCGATTTCGATGGCTGATTACGAGATGGAAGATCTTGTATATGAGATCAACCGTGAAGCAGCAGCGGTGGCGCGTGAAGCTTGTGATGAATTTGAAACAGCTGATAAACCTCGTTTTGTAGCAGGTGTACTCGGGCCGACTAATCGCACAGCAAGTTTGTCACCAGATGTAAATAATCCAGGTTATCGTAATATTACCTTTGATCAGCTCAAGGATGCCTACACTGAATCCATGCGTGGTCTGGTTGATGGTGGCGCGGATATAATTCTGGTTGAAACAATTTTTGATACCTTGAATGCCAAGGCGGCACTGTTTGCGATTGAAGAGTATTTCGATGAGCACAATATAAAATTACCCATCATGATTTCGGGTACGATTACTGATGCATCAGGTCGTACTTTATCGGGTCAAACTGCCGAAGCCTTTTGGAATTCATTGCGACATGTTGAACCGATTAGTTTTGGTTTTAACTGTGCGCTTGGCGCAAAAGATTTGCGGCAGTACGTAGAAGAAATTGCAGGACTGGCAAATTGCCATATTAATACTCATCCCAACGCCGGCTTGCCTAATGAATTTGGTGAGTATGATGAAACGCCGGAAGAAATGGCTGCTGAAATTGAAGAGTGGGCTAAAAATGGTTTCCTGAATATCATTGGTGGTTGTTGCGGTACAACGCCGGCGCATATTACGGCCATCGCCAATGCGGTTAGTCAGTACCCGCCACGTCAAACGAAAAAGAATGACTTCACTACCAGATTAAGCGGACTAGAACCTTGCAACATTACTGAAGACTCATTGTTTGTAAATGTAGGTGAACGTACTAACGTCACCGGTTCTGCAAAGTTTAAACGTCTCATTCTTGAAGAAGAATATGATGAAGCCCTTAGTGTTGCGCGAGATCAGGTAGAAAATGGCGCGCAAATCATCGACATCAATATGGATGAAGGTATGCTCGATGGCGAACATGCCATGGTGACATTTCTGAATCTTATCGCGGGTGAGCCAGATATTTCACGCGTACCGGTGATGATCGATTCATCGAAGTGGCCAATTATTGAAGCCGGCCTGAAATGTATTCAAGGTAAGGGTGTTGTTAACTCAATCTCGATGAAAGAGGGTGAGGAAAACTTTATTCAACAGGCACAGTTGTGTCGCCGTTATGGTGCAGCCGTCATTGTGATGGCGTTTGATGAAGAAGGCCAGGCTGATACGCAAGCTCGCAAAGTGGAAATTTGTACTCGTGCTTACAAAATTCTTACTGAACAGGTTGGATTCCCGCCAGAAGATATTATTTTTGATCCTAATATTTTTGCCGTCGCGACAGGGATTGAAGAACATAATAATTACGGTGTTGATTTTATTGAAGCAACACGTGAAATTAAAAACACCTTACCACATGCGATGGTGAGTGGTGGTGTATCGAATGTTTCTTTTTCATTCCGTGGTAATAACCCCGTACGTGAAGCGATTCATGCCGCATTTTTGTATCACGCAATTAAAGCGGGTATGGATATGGGGATTGTTAACGCAGGACAGCTTGCGATATACGATGATCTGCCAGAAGAATTACGTGAAGCCGTTGAAGATGTCGTATTAAATCGCAGTGAGAATGCAACCGAACAATTATTGGATATTGCCGATCAATATAAAGGTGATGGCAGTAGTGCTAAAAAGGAAGAAGATCTTTCCTGGCGAGAACAGTCTGTGGCTGAGCGTATTGCGCATGCAATGGTAAAAGGGATTGATACCTTTATTGTAGAGGATACCGAAGAAGCACGCTTGCAATTTGACCGTCCGATTGAAGTCATTGAAGGACCGTTAATGGATGGTATGAATGTAGTCGGCGATTTGTTTGGTGATGGCAAAATGTTTCTGCCGCAAGTGGTAAAATCAGCTCGCGTGATGAAAAAAGCAGTTGCGCATTTGTTGCCGTTTATCGAATCTGAAAAGACAGAAGGCGCACAATCAAACGGTAAGATTCTCATGGCGACCGTAAAGGGCGATGTGCATGATATTGGAAAGAATATCGTTGCGGTTGTGTTGCAGTGTAATAATTTCGAGGTGATTGACCTCGGCGTGATGGTGCCGGCGAATAAAATTATTGATGCTGCGAAAGAGCATGATGTAGATATTATTGGTTTAAGTGGTTTGATTACGCCATCGCTTGATGAAATGGTGCACATGGCCAAAGAAATGCAACGCAACGGTTTTGATATCCCCATGATGGTTGGTGGTGCAACAACCTCCAAGGCACATACGGCTGTAAAAATTGATAAAAACTATGAACATCCAACGGTTTGGGTAAAAGATGCATCGCGTGCTGTCGGTGTCGCACAAAATCTGATTAGTGAAGATTTAAAGAATGATTTTGTTGAATCACTAAAAGAAGAATACGAAACAGTCCGTGTTAACCATGCTGGGCGTAGAGCGCAGATTAAATGGTTAAATATGGAGCAGGCCAGAAATAATAAAGTAGCGATTGACTGGAAAAAATTCCAGCCGACCGAGCCAAGCTTTACAGGACTAAAAACTTTTGATGATTATTCGCTGGAAGAATTGCGTGATTATATTGACTGGACACCATTTTTCCACACCTGGGAATTAAAAGGGCGTTATCCAAAAATATTTGATGATGCAGAAAAGGGTAGTGAAGCTAAAAAACTCTTTGATGATGCGCAGGCAATGCTGGATAAAATTATTAATGAGAAATGGCTTAGTGCACGCGCGGTAATTGGTTTGTTCCCGGCTAATGCGATTGATGATGATATTGAAGTCTACACTGATAACACGCGCAGTGAAGTGAAAACCGTATTTCACAATCTTCGCCAGCAACAAGAAAAGCCACCCGGTAAACCTAATTTATGTTTAACGGATTTTATTGCGCCGAAAGGTACTGGTTTGAATGATTACATCGGTGGCTTTGCTGTGACTGCAGGTATTGGTATTGATGAAAAAGTGGCTGAGTTTGAAGCCGATCATGATGACTATAATTCGATTATGTTAAAGGCACTCGCCGATCGACTTGCAGAGGCCTTTGCTGAGTGTATGCATTTACGTGTGCGTAAAGAGTTCTGGGGATATGCTCAAGATGAATCCTTATCTAATCAAGATTTAATTAAAGAGACGTATCAGGGAATTCGTCCTGCTGCGGGTTATCCTGCGAGCCCGGATCACACTGAGAAAGATATTCTTTGGCGATTACTTGATGCAGAAAACATGGCGGGTATCACACTAACTGAGTCGAAAGCGATGTTGCCAACGGCTGCAGTGAGTGGCCTTTACTACGCACACCCTGAAGCGAGTTATTTTGCAGTGAGTAAGATCAATCGTGACCAAGTTGAGGAGTATGCCAAGCGTAAAGGTATGACCGTGGCTGAGGCTGAGCGTTGGTTATCTCCTAACTTGGGTTATGACAACTAGGCGGGCTTTTATTCAGCACTAGCGACAGAGTTTTCTTTAATAAAATCTTCAATCAGTTTGGCAGGAATCGCACCGGCATCGGCGATACGTAATTTCCCTTCGGGGTTGTAGATAAAGAAGGTCGGTGTGCCAATCCATTGGTTACCGGTTAAGTCGTAGTACATGCCGGCAATATCTTCGAGTGAGCCAATCAGGTTAGGAAAGTTTAATTTATGCTCTGTAATAAAGTTTTTTGCAGCCACCTTGTTAGCCAGTCCATCAATAGTAATACCTAGCACATTAATATTGCCATCTTTGTGGCGATCCTGCATATCAACGTATTGGTGCGCTTCCTTGCTGCATATATGGCAGTCTGAAGACCAGAACATGACCACCAGCCATTTACCTTTGCCACTATAGTCACCAATACTGGCAGGATTTCCCTCGAGATCTGTCAGTGGACCGGCGTTGGCAAATGTAGCGCTTAGTAATAACAATAAGCCAGTTAATAGCTTGATTATCTGGTTATTTTGTCTGGTGAACATATGTGACCTCGTTTATCTATTAGAAATAATGTGACTATTAGTAGGACAATAGATTCTTTTCGTGGTTCAATGTCATGAATGAAGGGGGCAGGCAGAGATGTTGGTAACATTGGATACATTTAAAACGGCAGAGATCAGCCGTGATAACTATCGCCTTTATGTCGCCCTAAATTATCTTTGCTATTTGGGTTTCGGGGCACACGCCGCATTTATACCGCTTTTCTTCTGGGTTGGTGTACCTGAACTGGCCATATTTAATTTTTTCAGTGCCAGTTTATGGGTATTAGGTTACTTTCTTAATCGTGCTGGTCATCATTCTCAGGCGATAACTATTCTCGCTATTGAATCTCTCACTCATGCACTGTTAGCCACTTACTTTTTGGGTTGGGAGAGCGGCTTTCATTATTATTTTCTTTCGTTGGTGTTGTTTATTTTTATTAACCATCACCAGAAAACGCCGATTATTATTATCGAAGGTTTGCTGATGTTTATTAGCTATACCTGGTTTTACTTTTACACCCATCAGCCAGATTTTGTGATTACGATTCCTATTTATGTGCTAGATGGATTGCATACAATGAATATTGCATTGAACTTCACAGCATTTGGCATATTGGGTTATTTTTTCCGTGTTGCCTCGATTCGTGCTGAACAACAAATGGAATTACTCGCAACCACGGACACCCTGACAGGGCTGTTTAATCGTCGAAAGATGCTCGAATTAATTAATCAGGAAGTGGTTCGTTTTCAACGCGATAAGAAAAACTTTTTGTTGGTCATTACCGATATTGATCATTTCAAACAATTTAATGATAACTATGGACATGATTGTGGTGATTATGTCTTGCAGCAAGTATCGCTATTTATGAAAGATTCACTACGCCAACAAGATGTTGTGGCACGTTGGGGCGGGGAAGAATTCCTAATCATGTTGCCAGAAACAAAAATCGAAGGTGGCATTCAGGCAATTGAAAAATTGCGCGAGACGCTTGCTGATACGGTGTATGAATACAAGGGTAATCAATTTTCAGTCACGATGACCTTTGGTGTGACCTCTTATGATGGCAGCTGTGATATCGACACCTGTATCAAGCATGCTGATGAAGTACTTTATGCCGGTAAGCGCGGCGGCCGTAACCGCGTCGTCTCAACCTTGATAACCTGAGAAAACACCTAAAACCTTCAAAATATTATTGTTTTTATAATTTTCAATATTAGCATTTGCTAATAATGCTATACTCCGCGCCATGTTTTACCGGACTATGTCATGACTATTGAAACCTTTGAGCATTACTCGCTGATTATCGGCTGTACAGGATTGATTCTGTATATGCTCTATATCATTTACCGTATGGGTGAAGCCTCTAAGGCGGGTCGCTATGGCTTTATGGTGCTGTTTATTGCGCTGGGACTTGGTTTTGTAGGATTTATTGCTAAAACGATTTTGGTCGAGGTAATGGGGTAGGTATGGCCAGTGATAAAGTTATCATTCGCGATTTAGCCGATAGCGAAACAATTAATACTGCGATCATTGAGCAATTTAACCAATATCGAGATTCTGATGAGGTTCGGCGTAGCCATTATTTTGCCGGACGCTATGAAAATATTTACCTTGATCTAGCCAAGGTTCCCGCCATGCAAGCGGTGATGGATCAAGCACAGCAATTTGCCAAGCAAATTCTTAATATAGAGTATGAGCTGAAGCACGGTTTCTGGTTTAACCTGATGCTGCCAGGTCAGGTAACACAGCCGCACCGTCATGATGACGATGATGAATGTTTGTCAGCGGTGTATTACATCGATACCCCTGAAAACTGTGGAGAATTATTGCTCACTATTGAATCAGAAGTTACCAACATCACACCACAAGCAGGTAGATTTGTTTTTTTCCCTCCCGATATAACCCACGAAGTCACTGAAAATAAAAGTAATTATGAACGACTCTCGGTCGGAATGAATTTTGGTATCAAATGCAACGACGATATTTAAGTTGCAGCATGGCCTGTCGATAGCATACGTAGGTACTGCGCCATTTAAGGTGCAGCATGTGTGCAGGAAACAGAATGCAAAGTAACTTAAATAGCGGCAGTGTTGATATTGAAAAGATGCTTGCCGAATTGCGTCTCGGTTATGTTGCTGAACTGCCCGCTCGTCTTGAAGAAATTGAACAAATTATCCTAACGCTGAAAAGCACTGATTCATTCACTGAAGATTATCAAAACATTTATCGTCATATTCATAGCATTAAAGGCAGTGCCGGTACCCATGGGTTGCACATTATCTCATCGGTCTGTCATGTTCTGGAAGACAGAATTATTGATGTTGAAGGTAATCAAGAATTAGTTGACGAAAAATTTATTGAAAATATTTTAAGTTTCATTGACTTGCTTCGAACTACCCTGGATCTCATTAATAGCAAGGTTGAAGATTTTGCAGAAGTTGAGGCTGAACTTGACCGATTAAGTGGTAAAGGGAGTGAATATGAATACAAAGCAATGTTGATTATGGCAAGTGTTTTACATCGGAAATTAGTTGCTAGTGCCTTTGAAAAATTTCCGGTTAAATTTGATTACGCAACCAATGGATATGAAGCATTGGGTAAATTGTTGAAACAACCGTTTGATATTTTAATAACTAATATGGAAGTATCCGACTTACAAGGTTTACCGATTATTAGTGCCTTACGTATGTCGAGTAACCGTAATAGAGATATTCCCACCATCTTACTCACCTCGGGTAAAGTCCCCAGTTATGGACGGCTCATTGATCCTAATTATGTTATTAAAAAGGATGCGGACTTAATGGAAAACTTGCAAATTGCCGCGACTAATATAGTAAAAAATCTAAACCAAAAATCAGACAGTTGATTTTATTGATGATCTTGTCTGGCAGGTCTATTATTTCTAGTAATAGTCAGGGGATAAAGCATGGCCAAAGGCAGTTATCAGGTAATTTTTAGCGGTAAAATTATTGAGCATGCCGATATCGACATGGTCAAAGCCAATGTTGCACGTGTCTTTAGCATGCCCGATGATCGGATTGAAAAACTTTTTTCAGGTCGTCGACTGGTACTTAAGAAAAACATCGATCAAGCTACTGCCGAGCGTTATAAAACCACTTTGCAACGAGCTGGTGCGCTGTGTGAAATAGAAGATCTTGCCACGGTTCAACAAACGCCTGTTGCTGAAAAAACTGAATCCAAACCAGAACCAGAATCTGAACGAAACATCCAGTCAACTGCAGCTGATGTATCGATGACAGTGGCAGCACCCGGTAGCCAAATTGGTGAACATATTGAAGTGGCGGCAGCGAATATTGATACCAGTGGTATGGATATGGCTGAGGTAGGTATTACGCTAGTAGAATCTGAAGCTATCCCTGACGCGAATATTGATACCGGCGATATTGATATGGCCGAGGTGGGGATCACGCTGGCTGAACCCAAAGAAGTTGCCGATGCCAACATCGATACCACTGGCATAGACATGGCTGAAGTAGGCATTACCCTGACTGAGCCAGAAGAATTTCTCGAAGCTGACTTTGATTTAAGTGAACTGAGTATGGATGAAGTCGGAGTGACATTGGTTGAGCCAAAATCAGTACCGGATGCAAAGATTGATACCAGCCAGTTAAGTCTGGATTAAGAGTTTGTTTCAGGTGGGTTGATTTTTGTCAGTTTGCAGGCAATTTCGTACTTATTGGTTTCCAGTTTTGTACAACGAATAACCTTACCCGAACCACTGAGTGAGGGAATGACCAGATTACGACCTCTTTCCAAACGCACCGTAATATCTGCATCAATATTAAGCGCACGGGCAGAAGTAAATAACATGCCTGTTGCAGAAAAGTTAATGAGTAGCCCTACACTCCAGCGCTCAGATTCATTTGATCGATGCATGACCGGGCATTTCGCATTAATACGCGGAAATACACGGTTGTTGTGTGTGTTTGCTAAATCACTGTTTTGCATGTTTTATCTAAATTTCACTAAAATCCCCACCACCTAAGTATAGGTGGTGAAAGCAATATTGAAAGTTTAGGTATCAAATTCAATTTCATAGCCACTGAATTTACGGATATTCAGCACCCCACTGTCGAGAATCAGATATTGGCCCTTAATACCCAGCAATACCCCGCTGATATGAGGTGTTTTATCAAAATTGAGCGAAGTGACTTTGCTTGGGTATTCAGTCACAGGGTATTCAATAGTTGTGCTTTGTGAGTCATCGAGTCTCTGCATCGCCTCTTTGCCATATTCTGACTCCAGCTCAGCCAATTCATCTGCGCATTCGGCGAGAAGTTCATCGCGTCGGGCGACTAAATCAATTTTATCTGGTGAGCCTTTAAGCATTTTTCGCCAGTCGGTGCGATCGCTGACATGATTTTTAATAATGACTTCCACTAGCCCGGATAAGCGGCGATGGCTAACTTGCATAATCGCAAGGGCCTCGCTGGCACCTTGATCGATCCAGCGACCTGGGAGTTGGCGACTGATTCCGACTTTGATGCCTGACGAATTCGCCAAATAAACATGATGCGGTTGCATGCAGTGTTCATCACCCCAAGCTGCATCGCGACAAGTACCTTGATCATAATGGCAGGTTTCAGGCTTCATAATACACATGTCGCACTGAGGCAGGCTTTTCATGCAGGGGAAGCAGTGCCCCTGACTATAGCTCTTGTTGGTTTTACGGCCACAGGCAATGCAGTGGATATTCCCGGTTGCCTGAAGGCTAATGTGCTGACCAATGTGGGTATTCATGGGTTCAAGATGATCATCCAGCGGCAAGAAATAACTAACAGGTGATTCGAGTTTGCTCTGCATTTTTTGCAGATGACCAATAACTTTCATTATATAGGGGTGCCTTCTATCAAATTAGGTGGTTATTATAGTCATACTATTTTATTAATTGCTGAGGATTATTCATGACAGACATGGCGCTCTGGGAAAAACTTTTATTAGGGGTATTGGCTGTCGGCGTTATCTTTTTGTTTCGCCCCGGTATCAAGGAAACCTTTAAGCGTAGTCGAGAGGCTAAATCAGATTGGGCAGGCGTCCTTTTTCCACTAGGGATTATGGTGTTATTTATCATCGGATTAATCTATTTTGCTAAGAATTAACCTCTGTTAGCTCTCAAGATTTCGTTTTACCTACCGATATAGTTTCTACAGGATGTTAAATAGCAGGGATATAGCGGACGGTTTTACCGTCGCATCAAAATAATATGATTAATATCAATAAGTTAAATTCATCAAAAATTGACCCGATTTATATTCGTGAGTTTTTGACTAAACAGGCGATCAATTGTGAATCGATAGCTTACTCGACATCGTTGACGCTTGAAGCGATCGCAGAGCAGCTGTTTATTCCTTATCACCAATTTGCGCGTGCGCAATTGTTACGTGACAACAAAGGTTATGTGCTGACTATTTTACCTTTAGGTTGTCATCTAGATTTCACCAGTATTAAAAACGAATTAGGTCGTGATGTTGAGATGGCCTGGCCGGAAGAATATTCTGCGTTATTTAGCGATCTAGACAGTAAGTCGATTCCTCCCTTATCAAGCTTATTTGATATGGAGTGTTTTATTGAGGCTGAATTGCTTAACAACGAGACTCTTTACCTTTGTGACGGCAGTGGTTCTGGTCTGCTAAAAATGTCAGGGTCTGATTTTATCGCTTTGCAGAAATCACCGCATATTATCAATATGGCAGTAGAGCTGATGGGCAGTGCCGCACCTAAGAGTATTGGTGTGTCGAATAAAGCTAAGCAAATGCGTGAAAAAATTGCCAAGCTCGATACGCTACCAGCCATGCCTGATATTGCTTCAAAATTACTTGAAATGAGCCGCGACCCTGAAACCATGCCTGAAGACATTGCGGCAGTCGTCGAAACTGACCCAGCCATTGTCGCCCAAGTGATGCATTACGCCCGTTCTCCTTGGTATGGATTTAAGGGGGAAATAAATTCGATAAAGGATGCAATTTTTTCAATTCTCGGTATGGATATGGTGACAAATATGTCACTGGGGATGGCTGCAGGAAAAGTTTTTAACAACTCGGCAAAAGGAAAGTTGAGTGCAAAAAACCTTTGGCTACATGCCGTTTATTGTGCAGCATTAAGTGAGGGATTAGCGCGTGCAATGCCAGTGCGTTTTAATATGAAACCGGGAACGGCGTATTTAACTGGACTGCTACATAATATTGGTTTTATGATTATCGCGCATTGTTTCCCGGATGAGTTTTCAGCCCTATCGGATGAAGTCGAAGCGAGTCCTGGAATAGCAATTATTGATATTGAACGATTGGTTTATGGCATCACGCATGCAGATGTCGCTGCGGATTTAATGCGGCGTTGGGATTTACCAGAGAAAGTGATTCATGTCATGCGTCACCATCACGATGAGCAATACGAAGGCGAATTTCAGCAAGATGTTTTATTAGTGCAACTTGCTAATCGTATTATGGCGAATATGAATATCGGTGATGAAACTAATATTGACATTGATAGTGAACTTTTAGAAGCGCTTGGATTAAATCAGGCAGCGGTAGATTCAGTTATTGAAACTATTTTCTCTGAGCATTCAACAGAGCTGGATAAAATGGCGGCGTTGTTGGCGGCGTAGCCTGTGATATTGCATGAGGTTTAGCCGCTGGCTTGCCATTTTCAAATACTCTGACTCAAAATATCCAACACTTAAGATATAAACGGTTCGAAACATCTCTTCCGTTGTATGCCTGTGGTTTATAAATGCCTCATTAACAACGCCGTGTTAACGCGCTGGTTAAATAAATTCACCTCGTGATAGAGCCTCTGTGGTCACGACATAGCGCAAAGGGCCTCCGGGATTAATCGCATCAAACGGATAACATGTTGTCAGCATTAGTACCTGACGAGATAGTGTCTGTGAAATATGAAAGTGTCTTTCATCAACAATCTGAAGTTGTGTGACGACATACACATGCTTCATTCCATTCGGATCGGTAACGATGACTTTATCGTTAAGCTGAACTTTTTCGAGAAACGAAAAGTGTGTGTCTCTATGCGCACTGATAATACTTACTCCCTGCTTACCTGGCGATGCTGTCTGGCTCATATGTCCAGGTGCAAAGGCAAGTGAATTTCCTTCTGCACCTGCCAGTACAATCGCATCCTCACCCAGCCGTGGTACCTCGATCCTCGCTACGGGCCAGGTGTCAGCCCATGGCCAGGGTTTAACTGGTTGTTTACGTGCAAGCGTTGATGACCATGCATGTTGAAGTAAATGCTGCGCCAGCCATGCTTTTCCCTGTATCAAGGCGGCGCTGGAAAATTGCCAGAAAGAAATACCAAGCAGTATCACAACCAACACCCGACCTATTTGTTGCCTAGACATTCCTAGCGTACCCGTACCGAGCGTCGTCCAGGTATACCGCTAAAGGCAAATATCAAGCTAGCCATCGCTAGTACGAGAGAAATCAGGGCCAGCATAAAGTGCATTCTGGCAGGGGTCGCTGTTTTTGGAAGTCTCAGCATCTTTGTTTTGTCAGCCCCTGCCGGTAATGGTGTTTTGACCTTGTTTGTTGAAAGTTTTTTATTAATCGGACGTGAAGGGGTGACATCAACGGCAACGAGGCTCGTATATTTACTGACAAGGTGATGCGCAAGAGCCGTTTTAATCACTGCATTGCGAACAGTATTTCTATCCGCACCATCGTGTACACTTTCCAGTAGTGAAGCGATCCTTTCTCTCGCCCAACGCTTTGCGACACCGGCCTTTTCGGCACCACCGGTCAATTTTAAGTTACGCTGCCAACCATGCGTGTTAATCATACCTTTAATTTGAAGCCCATCGACTTTCTCGGGTAAACGCATTGAAACAATCAGCGGCTCGCCTGCATAGAGATCGGGATACTTCGACGGATAACTTTGAACGGTTGAGTTATCTAATCCCTCCTCACCCACATAGACAGAACGGTTCCCTGACATCCACTCAAGTTTAATATCAGTGAGAACGGGCGCCTCAATGCGTTTGAATAATGACTGTATCTTTTCTTCCACCTCTCTAGGATCACCGATATATGTATAGGTACCTCGACCATATCGCGCGGCCTTGTTCATAAAGTGACTGTTTGGTGCAGAACCGATCCCGATAGTAAAGAGTCGCGAGTCACCCAGCCTATTTTTGATCAATTCAAATAACTGAAATTCATTACTGACACTGCCATCGGTCAAAAACACAACCTGCCGCACATGATTTCCTTTACTTGAATCGGCATGACGTCCTAATGGCAATGCTGCTTGTAATGCGGGCAACATTTCTGTTCCGCCACTTGCATTGAGCGAATTAATATAGCGTAGAGCCTGATTAATATTACTTCTATTGGCACTCACAGCATTTGGATATAACTGACTTGTGTATGAGTTAAACTGGATAATATTAAAGCGATCTTCTGGTGTCAGTTTTTTAATAGCCAATTGCAAGGCTTGACGTGCCTGACGAATAGAAGCGCCTCCCATTGAACCTGAGGTATCAATGATAAATATCAGTTCACGCGACGAGATGTTGTCCCTGACATTTTGTGGATGAGGGGGCATAAACATCAACAATGCATACTTTTCCTCATCGCGGATTTCACTGAACAAAGCTGCCTGAGGAGCTTTCTTTAACGTAGGCCTCCAGCGTAATACAAAATCCCGATCCCCCGGTGTAACGCCCTCGGCCAGGCGAATCGTATGCTTGCCATCTTTCTCTTGTGTATCAATTTTATGGTAAGGACTACTAATCGAAGTTAAAGGAAGACCCGCATCAAGCTTAATGTGTATGGTAACGGGACTTGCAGGGACATCAGAATACTCATTCATTGAAATAGATGTTTCACTACGAGCCAACACACCACCCCAACCATATTGACTAAAATCTGATATCTCATTTGATTGAGATGTGACCTCGTTAATAGCAAGATCCAGTGACTCGTCTGATTTTGGTATGTAACGCGGGTTTACGATCATAGGAAATCGAAGACTAAATTCGCCATCAACGTATGCTAGACGCTGCTGATAATGAATGGTCACTGTTATTGATTCACCCGGACCAATATTGGCGACCGAATTAGTAAACATATTTGGACGTTGTTGTTCGACCAGTGCCGCTTTTTTTCCTTCACGCTTTGCTTTTTCGTAATGTTTACGCGCTTTACCCTTTTCCTTTATCTTGCCTTCAATAATTCGCTCACCGATTTTCATACGCAGGCGATCAACCGCCGAATCATCGGGCAACGGAAATACATAGATACCCTCTTGCCATTGCGCTGTTGAGTTAGTGAATTGCTGCTCAACCTTTACATGAGCCAACATACCTGCGATGTCCATTGACACATCTGTCTTTACGACTGGTGCTGAGGCATACACTCCCTTTTCACCTTGTTGCGCAAACAACAAGCTGCCCTGTCTGGATTCATCGAGACGTACCTTTGATAGATGTTGAATAGACTCCTGTCGAGGCTCCGCAGCCTGCACAGGTTGCAAAGCAATCATTACCAGACAGCTCATCAGGACAATTCCAGATAAAACGACAAATAGATATGTCGCAAATGTTGTTATCGTTTCGAAGAATCTTGACAAGATGACAGCACTTCTGTGTTGCACGACATAATTTGTTAGCTGAGAGTTCATGAATTACACCCCTTTGTTATTCAGGGTTTAGTAAAACAAGAGAAGGTGGCGGTTTATGGCATTAAATGAGGCAGGCCAGAGGCAAATTGTGGCATCAATATGGCAAGCATCAACCATTCAGTAACCATCGTAGATGGTTCGCGGCAAAAAAAACCGGCCACTAGGACCGGTTTGGAAAAAATGTCACTCTTTTGGAAGGAGATTGACGCTATGAATTATGGTTGATTAAGCGCAGAGTTGCTGTCAGGGTTTGCTGAGACTCGTGTAGGATATTTCAGTATAGATAGTGATGTTGTTTGTAGTCCGTAAGTATTAACAAAAGCGATAACTAATTGAATACTTAATAATAAAACAAGGAGAGAAACATGACAGGCAGATGCAATATTATATTTGGTTTTTTCTATTTGGTTCTGACGGCGGCTTTAGGCCCTGTCATGGTCAATAATTTACCAGATATCAGTACAGCGCAGCAGGGTAAGCAGGCGGCGATGGCACCGTTACAATTGGCTGCTGATAGTGGTTTTGAGAATCAGGAAACGCTTGAGCCGATGACGGATGGTGAGATTGCACGTGCTAACGCAAAAGCGTTGCTTGCACTTAATGCACAATTGAATTCCTTGGCGCCTAATACAGCAATTAAGGGTGGTCCACATGCACATGGTAATCTTGAAGCCCTTTTAAATATTGCGGTGGGTTTGGTGTTACTGGTATTGACGGTTGGGGTGCGCTTTAAACAAGTCATCAGTGCTATTTTTATACTCGGCACTTTATTGCACTCGGGCGTTTTGTACTTGGGGGTTGTGTTCGGCATGGGCTGGGCATTTACCGTGTTAGGTACAGGCATTGGACCGGTATTAATTCTGCTTGGTTTAGCCTTGGCGGGTATTGCATCGGTGATGGGAATTTCAAATAAGGCTGAGTAATTAATGCGAGGTTTATATCCAGAAATAAAGCCAAACCGACACTGGCGTTTGGCGGTTGATCCCCCGCACGAGCTCTATATAGAAGAGTGCGGAAACCCGGATGGTATTCCGGTGCTGTTTTTACACGGTGGCCCCGGTGCTGGTTGTGTTGATTATCACCGTCGGTTTTATGATCCGGAAGTGTATCGGATTATTTT
>Ga0316207_10002571_pt1 | contig 18331 bp, 23 predicted proteins | sample 6weekpyrite_MG_FD_204943 | JGI IMG/M metagenome (GOLD analysis project Ga0316207, IMG submission 204943) | Microbial mat bacterial communities from mineral coupon in-situ incubated in ocean water Damariscotta River, Maine, United States -... | ecosystem: Environmental > Aquatic > Marine >...
TGTAGATTCTTCTCTTAAATAAGAAACAATGCCGCAAGCCCAAGGAATGCAAGAAAACCAATAACATCGGTGATAGTGGTGAGTACGACGCCACCACCCAATGCCGGATCTGCACCAAGTTTTTTCAGAAAGAGCGGGACAGTTGCGCCGGCTAGCGCTCCGGTTATTAAATTCACAATAATGGCAGCGCCAATAATGATTCCAAGTTGTAGGTCATCAAACCAAAGAAAAGTGACGGCAGCAATAATAATTGCCCAGACCAATCCATTTAATACGCCAACAGATAGTTCTTTAATAATAAGTCTGCCTGCATTGCTGGCACCAATTTGACCAAGTGCCATGGCACGAATAACAATCGTGAGCGTTTGGCTGCCGGCTACGCCCCCCATGCTGGCAACAATGGGCATCAGAATGGCGAGGGCTACTAGTTTTTCGATAGTGGCACCGAATTGACCAATTACCCAAGAAGCAAGCAGTGCGGTGATGAGGTTGGCGCCTAGCCAAAGTGAGCGGCGTCGGGTGCTAGTGATAACAGGTGAAAACATGTCATCTTCTTCACTCAAGCCAGCCATACTCATTAAGGAATGTTCGGCATCTTCGCGAATAACGTCAATCACATCATCAATGGTAATACGGCCTAGAAGTTCATTCTCTTCATTGATAACAGGGGCAGATACTAGTTCACGGTGTTCAAATAATGTCGCCACATCTTTATCTGACATATCGGCCGAGATACCATGTAGCTCGGTATTCATTAGATCCCCAACAGGGATACTTGGTTCACGCGTTAATAAATCCGTGAGTGGCACTTGCCCAAGGTATTTATTATGTTGGTCGACAACATACAGGTTATCTGTCATGGCAGGTATACGGCTCCGACTACGACGCAGGTAACGCAGTACGACGTCAATGGTATTATTGGGACGGACTGTAATTGTATCGGTGTTCATTAAGCCACCGGCTGTGTCTTCTGGATAAGAAAGAATGCGTTCAAGACGTTGGCGATCTTGGCTACCCATGGATTGTAGAACGAGTTGCATGACGGTATCAGGTAAGTCCTGAATAAAATCAGCCAAGTCATCTACTTCGAGGCCTTCACTTGCGGCAACTAATTCTGAAGTTTCCATTTGCTCAATAAGGTGTTCACGGATGTCGTCATTAACATCGAGCAATACGTCACCTTGTAGATCAGGTTCAACAAGTTCCCAAACGAATTCACGTTTTTCACGTGGAAGTGACTCAAGTAAGTGGGCTATTTCTGCGGCAAAGAGTCCATTTAGCATTAGTTTTAGCTGCTGCAGTGTGCCACTTTGCAGTACCGTGCTAAATTGTTGCAGGCGCGTCAGTGTTTGTTCTTCTTGTATATTTTCAACCATGCCTGATATTCCGTTTTTCGAACCTTACCTTCTACTCTAGACATTCTAGCTGTCAAAGACAGTGCTTGCACGTGAAGTCGGTCGTGAAACGTAGATAAAGTGAAAATAAAACCGATATCGACTTTATTTAACTATCAATACCGATATTTAAGCTGTCAATAATCTTCTCAACATCGCTTTGGCGGGCACTATTAAGGGCTCGACGTGCAGGTTTTTCACAGAGTCGAGTATCAGTACTGTTAACAATACGCTTTACTTCAAGTAATGCAGAGGGGTGCATACTGAATTCACGTAAGCCCAGCCCGAGTAATAGACGGGTAAAATAAGGATCACCGGCCATTTCACCACACATTGAAATCGGTATTTTTGCCTTATTGGCAGCACGAATTGACATATGAATAAGCTGCAACACGGCTGGATGCAGTGGTTCATAGAGATAACTTACTTCATCGTCAATCCGATCAATAGCCAAGGTATATTGAATAAGATCATTGGTGCCAATAGAAAGAAAGTCGAGTTGCTTAGCAAATTGGTTAGCAGCGAGTGCTGCAGCGGGCACTTCGATCATGCCACCGACAGGAATATTGTCGGCATAAGCTTTTCCTTCCCGATCTAATTCAAGCTTCGCATCATCAATGAGTTGTTTTACCTGATGTAACTCCGTTAGGTTAGATAACATTGGAATCATGATACGCACAGGCCCATGTGCTGATGTGCGTAAAATAGCGCGTAGTTGTGGCATGAACATTTCAATGTCACGTAAGCAAAGCCTTACTGCTCGCAAGCCAAGCGCTGGGTTTGTGCCTGCTTGTTTACTTGATGAAGCACCATTGACCTGCTTATCTGCACCAAGATCAAAAGTACGAATAGTGACGGGTGCACCTTTGAGTGCTTTTACGACTTTTTTATATACAGTGTACTGTTCTTCTTCAGAAGGAAAGTCATCACGGTTCATGTATAAGAATTCAGTACGGTAAAGCCCGATACCTTCAGCGGCGATTTTGCGCACAGCAGGGATATCTTCAGGTAACTCTATATTTGCATGCAATTGAATGGTTTGCTCGTCACTGGTGATCGCGGGTTTACCTTTAAGCTCTTTGAGTTCGTTAAGCCTCTTTTTTTCCTCACGCTGACGACGGCGGTAAAATTTAGCTGTATTGTCATCGGCATCGGCTAGTACAGTACCCATGCGGCCATTGATAATAATATCTTCATTTTCTTTTAAAAAATCACGCGCATTATGCAAACCGACAATAGCAGGTACACCAAGACTGCGAGCGAGAATAGATGTGTGTGATGTTGGGCCACCGAACTCAGTGACGAAACCAGCAATACCAAAATGCTGCATTAGCACGGTATCAGCGGGGCTAAGATCATCTGCAATTAATATGGCGCCTTTTAAACGACTATCAACATCACTTGCATGTGCAGACTCATCTAGAAGTAAATTAAGAACGCGGTTTACAACATGGTCAATATCATCTTTGCGTGTGCGCAGATAGGGATCTTCCATCGTATCAAAAACCTGAATAAGCATATCCCGCTGCTGTTTAAGCGCCCACTCAGCATTGCATTGTTGTTGCTGAATCATCTTAATCGGTTCATCGCTTAGCATCGAATCTTGAATCATCAATAAATGAGCATCAATGAATGAACCGATATCTGCCGGTGTGTTTTGGGGGATATGTTTGCGAATAGCTTTGAGTTGTGTGCTAGCAGTGAGCAATGCCTTCTTTAGACGCGAAATTTCATCATTAACAAATTTTTCAGGAATAACATATTCAGGTATTTCAATTTGGCCACGGCGTAATATATGCGCTTTGCCAAGCGCAATTCCGCGAGAGACACCTGTACCTGAAAGTGCGAGACTCATTGAAGCTCCCTATTCGTTTTCGCCAAATTTATTTTCAACCAACTCACTAAGTTGATTGAGTGCGTCATTTTCATCTTCGCCATTGATATGTAGAGTTAACTGTGTACCTTTTGCAGCTGCGAGCATCATGACGCCCATGATACTTTTTCCATTAACAACACGGCTATCACGCGATAACTGAATATCACTATCAAATGAAGATGCGAGCGTGACAAATTTGGCAGCTGCACGTGCATGCAAACCTAATTTATTAATAATAGTTACATCGAGGTCAGCCATGTTTTGTGTTTTCCGCTTTACAGGTTAATACGCCATCTTTTCCACCACTTAATGCTTTATTAACGAGTTCATCAAGTTCTAGACGTGGGTAGTTGAGCACGCGTACTAGCATGGGTAGATTAATACCACTAACAATTCTCACCGATGCTTGTTGATGAAGATGGCAAGCAATATTACTTGGAGTTGAACCGTATATATCAGTTAGTACGAGTGTATTGGTATGTTCTTTGATTAATTCTTTTGCGTGTTCGAGTATGGTGTCAGGGTTGCCATCTTTCTTAACACCAATAGTGTCAATGTGTAGAGGGGTAACACCCAACATAGATGTAGCAGTGTCAACTAATGCGGCACCGATATTATCGTGGGTAATAATAAGTAAGCTAACGGCCATTATTAAATTTGAACCTTGTTTGCTATTTATACCTAATTATTTTTATTTATAAATTCTTGTTGGCGTTGTATGAAGCTTTCTGCTGCATTATATCCCTTATATGAAAGAATGTGGTTGCGTACTGCAATTTCAACCAGTACTGCTAAATTTCGTCCTGGTGCAACGGGGATAGTAATTTGTTCAACATCCACGCCAAGTATATTCTTTAATTGGTGACTGCCACGTAAGCGATCAATTTGCCGTGATTGTTTTTCGTTCATTTCTTCTAAGTGCATGATAAGACGAAGATATTTAGTATCTTTGATCGTGTTATCACCAAACATAGCACGTATATTCAAGATACCAAGGCCGCGTACTTCAAGAAAGTCTTTAAGTTGTTCTGGGCATTCACCGCTTAAGGTATCGGGTGCAACACGTGAAAATTCGGGCGCATCATCTGCGATGAGTCGATGGCCACGGCTGATTAACTCGAGTGCCAATTCACTTTTACCAACTCCACTCTCACCGGTTAATAAAATACCGATACCATTCACCTCAAGAAATACTCCATGCAGGGTTATTCTATTAGCGAGTGTATGTGAAAGGTAATATTGTAAATGATTGACAATAAACTGACTGTTTTGCAGTGATGAATATAAGGGGATGCCGCTGAGGTTAGAATGTTTTATTAATTCATCAGATGCGGGAATGCTATTTGCGACAATGATGCATAAAGGGTCGCCATCATAGAGGCCTTGAATGGCAGTGCGTTGTTCGGCTTCTGATAAATTTTCTAAATATTGCGTTTCGCGATAGCCGATTACTTGAATACGATGTGGATGGATAAAGTTCATATGACCAACGAAGGAAACGTCAGGCACATCCTCTACAGCAAGTTGTGCATCTTCAAATTGAATAAAGCGATCTTTACCATCGTTGCCAGCAACATGCTCGAGGGTTAATTTATCTCGATGTGTTTCAAATAACTCGTTGACAGCGATTGATGTAATCATGTCAACTGCTTGCTTGCCATTCAGTAATTAGTTTATGTATTTCACTAGCATCTTTAGCTTGGCGAATTTTATCGCACATATTTTCATCGCTAAATAGGCTAGCAAGATTTGCAAGTATTTGTAGGTGTTCATCAGTTGAGTCTTTGGGAACAAGTAAACCAAAGATAAGATCAACTGGTTTGCCATCGATAGCATCAAAATCGATAGCATCTTGTAGCTGTAAAAAGACGCCAATCGATTTTCCGCCAGTTTGCACACGTCCATGTGGGATCGCGACACCATGACCTATACCGGTACTACCGAGACGTTCGCGAGACACCAAACTATCACATATTTCTTCTTCAGTGATGTCGGGGTTCTTTTCGGTAATAAGTTCAGCTAGTTTTTCTAACGCGCGTTTCTTACTTGAGACGCGAGCAGAACTTTCTATGCAAGCTGGTGATAGGATGTCGATTATGTCCATAAACCGTATTTATTCCTTAACGCGTTTTATTATTCAACGTCTTGTAGTGGTTGATTCTTTAACCCGCCATTCGCACGATGGTGGTCAGAATCTTTTTCTTTATGTTTTTTGATTTGTCGATCTAGTTTGTCGGTCAAGCTATCAATGGCAGCATACATGTCTTCATCAGTGGCATCCGCGTAGACATTATGCCCCTTAATATGAATCGTTGCTTCAGCTTTTTGACGAAGCTTCTCAACAGAGAGGATGACATGAGTATCTGTTACGTTATCAAAGTGTCTTTTCAGGCGTTCGAACTTTGTATTGACGTAATTACGCATAGAATCAGTGATGTCAATATGGTGTCCTGTAATGTCAATTTGCATAAAAATACTCCTGAGTTTGGCTGGCCTACATAAGGCGCTTACGCTCATTTGATGGTGGTATCGACATTGCTTCGCGGTACTTTGCGACAGTACGACGGGCAACATTGATACCCTGTTGAGCCAAGATTGATGCGATTTTATTATCGCTCAGTGGCTTTTTCGGTTCTTCAGCGGCAATCAGTTTTTTAATGAGAGCACGAATTGCTGTTGATGAACATTCTCCGCCATTTGCAGTACTAACATGGCTAGAGAAAAAATACTTTAATTCAAAGATCCCTCTTGGGGTGTGTAAATACTTCCTTGTTGTGACACGTGAAATAGTTGATTCATGCATCTCAACGGTCTCGGCGATGTCATGTAAGACGAGTGCTTTCATGGCTTCTTCGCCATGTTCGAGAAACCCTCGTTGGCGTTCAACAATGCATGTTGTGACTTTGAGTAATGTTTCATTACGACTTTGTAAACTTTTAATTAACCAGCGTGCTTCCTGCAAGTTATCTTTAAGATAATTATTATCCTTACTGTTGTCCGCACGGCGAATTAAATTAGCATAAGTACTATTGATATTTAATTTCGGTGCGACATCAGCATTAAGCTCTACTTTCCAAATGCCTTTTACTTTACGCACATAGACATCGGGTACGATGTACTCGGTTCTTTGACTTGACAGCTGGCTACCTGGACGGGGGTTGAGCGAACGGACTAGATTGACAACGTCTTGAAGTTCCGTTTCAGCTAATTTCATTTTACGCATGAGTTGGTTGTAATCATGCCCAGCAAGCAAATCAAGATGTTCTTTAACCAATCTCATTGCCAGATCACGGTACGGCGTATCTTTATCGAGTTGCTCTAGTTGTAAATATAGGCAATCGCCTAGATCACGTGCAGCGATACCAGCGGGTTCAAAATTTTGTATTTGGCGTAATACGGCTTCAATTTCATCGTGTTCCAGCTCAGGGATATCGGCAATAAGACTTTCGTGAATATCAGCAATAGGTGTTGTGAAGTAACCATCTTCAGTGATCGCATCAATGATGGCGACGGCAATTTGCATATCTGTTTCACTAAAGGGTGTTAAGCTCATTTGCCATGTTAGATGATCATGCAAGCTCTCAGAATCATCACTGCTAATATCCATTTCACGATCATTAAACGGGCCACTACCAGATGCAGGTCCAGATAGGGATTGGTAATTGGCTGGTTCGTAAACATCTTCCCATGCGGTATCAACAGGTAGCTCATCAGGCATTTCAGATTGCGCCATGGCTTTATCGGTATCAGCAGCGGCGATATCTTCACTGGCACTGGCTTTTTCTTTGACTGGAGAGGTATCGTTATTTGAATTTACATCAGGTTGTTCTGATTCAGCGACTTCAAGCATGGGGTTACTTTCCAGTGCATCCTGGATTTCACTGCTTAGCTCTAATGAAGACAACTGTAACAAGCGTATCGCCTGCTGCAGCTGCGGTGTCATGGTTAAGTTCTGGCCCAGCTTTAGCTGGATTGACTGTTTCATGAATCGTTAAATCTTTCTCTGGAATCTAAATAGATGTTACTTATATTCTAGCGCAAAATGCGTGCCAGTACAGGTCGAATATGTGTCAAAGCGTAAAATGCTGACCAAGATAGACATCTTTTACTTGTTGGTTTTCGAGTAGCTCTTTGGGCTTGCCTTCGGCAATAATGGTACCTTCATTCATAATGTAAGCGCGTTCACATACTTTGAGTGTTTCGCTGACGTTGTGGTCGGTAATGAGTACGCCAATACCAATTTCACGCAAGTGTTTGATTATGGAATTAATATCGACAACCGAAAGCGGGTCAACCCCAGCAAAAGGTTCATCGAGCAAAATGAAGTGTGGACGAGTGGCCAAAGCACGCGCAATTTCCACACGTCGCCGCTCACCACCGGATAGGCTCATACCTGTATTATGACGTATGTGGGTAATATGTAATTCTTGAAGTAATTCCTCAGTTTCTATTTCAACTTGTTCGGCAGAAATACCGGGTAAGGTTTGTAAGATTGCTTTGATATTATCTTCGACGCTTAATTTTCGGAATATCGATGCTTCTTGAGGTAAATAACCAATTCCTTTGCGGGCACGCTCATGCATTGGTAAATAGCTGATTTTTGTATCGTCTAATTCAATGTCACCACTATCGGCTTGAATGAGACCAACGATCATATAAAAACAGGTTGTTTTACCTGCGCCATTTGGACCGAGTAGGCCAACGACCTCGCCACTATTAATGTTCAGTGAGGCAGCGTCAACAACTGTGCGTGAACGGTATTGTTTGGTTAGGTTTTCTGCGCGTAGGGTGGTCATTTTTTCGTTTTGTTTTTAGGTTGAATCGTAATATGTACGCGACCTTTACCATCCTTTTTGCTACCGCTAGATTTTGTTTGTTTGGCAGTAATCTTGTCGCGTCTTGAATCATAAATAATGTGATCGCCAGTAAACGTGTCGCCACCTTGAACGATTTTTCCATTACGACGCATAATGAGAATTTCTTTTATTGAGTCATAAAAGAGTTCTTCCGCTTCAGCAATCACCGGTACATTTTTATTGTCAGGCGTTTGTTGAAAGTGGGCTTGTTTACCTGTGATATGAATCTTGTCGAGATTTTTTTCTTTGTCACGGTAAACGATAACGCGATCGCCTGTAATACGGATACTGCCGCGTGTGATTTTGACATTACCACGAAATATATTAGAGCCTTTTTCATCATCGATATCGACTCGATCAGCCTCAATATCCATTGGCTGGTCGCTGTCGGTGCTTAGGGCGCTTACCTGAAATGGAAACAGGAAAATTATGGATAATGCTAAAAGACTAAGATTATTTTTCATAGCTAACACGCACATCATCAAGTAGTTGTAGTTTGCCTTCACGAATATAAGCACGCATGCCGATCGCAGCGGTTTTTCGTTTGTTACTTATCATGGTAACAGGCCGATCGGTTTCAGCGAAATCTGATTTGGGGTGAATACGTAATTTATCAGTAAACAGCTTCACAGGGCGGTTATTGGGTCCGCTGAGACGGTCAATGCGCACGTTGCCGCTGAGTAGGACTAATTCATTGTTAGTTGATACCCAACCACGATCAGCTTTAATTTTCCATGGTTTACCTATTTCCCCAATCATTGTCATAAAAGGGGTGTCTAGCTCAGTGCTGTCATCATCAGGGTAGTGCAGCATTTTAGATGAGACGAGTATTGAATTGGGCACACCTTTTTCATTCATGCTGGTAATTGTGAAGTTTTCCATGAAGTAATCAGGACGGTGTTTCTTTTTGACGGTTTGGCTGGGGGCGTCGCTTTCGCTTTTTTTCGTACTATCTTGTTGTAACCAAACTGTCAGGCCAGATAGGCTGAGGAGAACAGTAATAATCCCGAGCATGCGCCAATTCATTGCAAATAGCTGTCCAGTTCTTCTTGTAATACACCATGTGCTTCCATGAGCATCTCACAGACATCTCGTCCTGCACCTCTACCGCCGCAGCTAGGTGTTTGCCAATGCGCATGTTTTAACACCATTGGGTGTGCGTCCTGAACAGCAATGGCAAGACCAACTTTATTCATGACAGGAAGATCAACTACATCATCACCAACATAGGCGACTTCATCTGTTTTTAAATTTAGTTTCTCGATTAACTCAGCAAAGGCAATACGTTTGTCGAGTTGCCCTTGGTAAACATGCTCAATACCAAGACTTTGCATACGATACTCAACCACTTTAGAAGTGCGGCCAGTAATAATGGCAATAGTGACGCCAGACTTTTGTAGCATTTTCATGCCATGACCATCACGTGAGTTAAAGGCTTTGTATTCGAGACCATCATCACCAAGAAATAAGCTACCATCGGTGAGGACGCCATCGACATCAAAGATAACCAGTTTTACTTGTGCAGCACGTTCGAGAATATCCTTCATTGTGTATCCCTTATTTAGACGACACCAGCGCGTAATAAATCATGCATGTTGAGTACACCTATTAATGTATTGTCGGCATCGACAACTAATAGACCGTTTATTTTCTTTTCTTGCATGGTTAAGAGGGCTTCTTCTGCAAGTCGTCCGCCTTGAATGCAAGTAAACTCTTTACTCATACAATCGGCGATAGCCGTTTTATGTACATCTGCTCCTGTATCGAGTGTGCGGCGTAAGTCACCATCAGTGTAAACACCGCAGAGCTTTTGTTGTTCATCAATAATCGCCGTCATTCCCAGACCCTTGCGCGTCATTTCAAGTAACGCTTCACTAAGTGTGACGGACTTTGTGACAACAGGCATTTTATCGCCTGTGTGCATGACATCGTTGACGTGTAGTAATAAACGCCGACCAAGTCGACCAGCAGGGTGAGAGCGTGCAAAGTCTCGTTCATTAAAGCCACGTGTTTCAAGTAACGCGATGGCTAATGCATCACCCATTACCAAGGTCACTGTGGTGCTTGATGTTGGCGCAAGATTTAAAGGGCAGGCCTCTTCATCAACACTGATATCAATATAACAAGTCGCGGCATTGCCTAGTGAGGAATGACGCTTGCCACATAATGCAATAAGAGGCACGCCTAGGCGTTTGATAAGCGGCAAGAGAGTGATGATTTCATCTGTTTCACCCGAATTAGAGACGGCAATAATGACGTCATCAGGGGTAATCATACCGAAGTCACCATGGGCAGCTTCACCGGGATGTATAAAGAACGCTGGGCTACCGGTACTAGCTAGTGTGGAGGCAATTTTGCCACCAATATGACCAGATTTACCCATGCCAATGACAATAATACGTCCTGCACATTCAAGCATGGCGTGACATGCGCGGTTAAAGTCTTCGTCTAGGCGTTCACCAAGGGATTGGACAGCTCGTGCTTCAGCCTCAATTACGGCTAAGCCCATTTTGCGTAGCGTTTCATCATTCATGAGTGTTGTATTCGGAATGTCTATTACTGAAAACGTTAATAATTATTTGATGCAGTATAGCACTAGGATTCGAGTTAGTGGCAATTACACACTTGCGACGTAGATCCAGCCCATATAACCGCACCAGCTAGCGAAGAGAATGCCCCCTTCAAAGCGATTGATTCGACCTGCGCCTTTGAAACCATATGACATGATAAAAAGTGCAACCGTTAGCCCGACCATGATGCCAAAGTCACGACTGAGGGTTTCGGTCGGCAGCGCAAAGGGGTGAATGAGCCCAGGTAAGCCAAGCACGCCAAGAAGGTTGAACATATTTGAACCAACGATATTACCAATGGCGATGTCATGTTCGTCTTTGTAAACACACATGATGGTGGCGGCGAGTTCGGGTAAGCTAGTGCCAATGGCAATAATGGTTAAACCGATAACAAGATCGCTAATACCGAGAGCGACGGCTATTTCAGTTGCGCCCCAGACCACTGAGCGTGAACCAGCTAGTAAGACAAGGATGCCGACTAATAACCAAAGTGTGGCTTTAGCATTCGACATTTTGGCAGGAATTTCTTCTTCAAATTCGGCTTTCATTGGATCTGATTTACGGCTACGTAGACCAATCATGACAACCCAAATAATCATGGCAAACATGCCGCTAATAAGAATGAAACCATCCCACCAGCCTAAGTAGTTATCCGTCATTAGCCAAAGTGCCAGCATCATGAATACGAATAACACGGGGAATTCACGGCGTAAGATGCCTGAATTAACGGTGATAGGTATCAGTAAAGCGGTCAGGCCCAATACCAAGCCTATATTGGTGATATTGGAACCAATGGCATTACCAATAGATATGCCGGGGTTTCCATACCAAGCGGCAAGCCCAGAAACCAACATTTCAGGTGCAGATGTGCCAAAACCAACAATTGTCAGACCAATGATTAATGGTGAGACGCCTAGGTTTTGAGCCGTGGCGGATGCACCCATTACAAAACGGTCAGCCCCCCAAATTAATAGACCAAAACCGGCAAAGATGGCGAAAGTAGATAGCAACATAGAATACTGAGTTCTTTAAACGTGGTTTTATGAGTGTGTTAGTGGGCGCTATTGTCAGTGATTATGACTCTTAGGCCAAGTAAAACTTTAATCTGTGATTAAAAGCGCACAAAATACGCCAAAAGCTGCTAAATGTGACGAAATAACGATATGTTGGCCGGGAAACAATTTTTAGGCGTTGTAATGAAAAAGCCCTGTCGTTGACAGGGCTTTAGTATTTCTATTCGTCAAACTTAGGTTTGGGCGGATTACCGTCATAAACTAAATTTTGACGCCTTTGTAGGTAGGCATCACGTACGAACAAGTAAGGGTCTAACGCCGCTTCTTTGAGAATTTTACTCGCACTGAGTAAACCTGCTCGTGTATCAATAACATTGACCACTAATAGCGCATTTTGAGTACCTTCTGGCTCAATGTCATAAAGCGGGTTGACGTAAGCATCACCGATGAAACCAACAGTATCGCGAACATTGCTTGGGCCGAGGAAAGGCCAAACGATGTAAGGGCCGGTATCAACCCCCCAGTAGCCAAGGGTTTGTCCAAAGTCCTCGTTGTGTTTTGGCATGTCCATGCCACTAGCAACGTCAATTAGACCAAACACACCAATCGTTGTGTTAAAGAAAACACGAGCGGTATCTGTAAGCGCCTGTTCAAATTTGAATTGCAACAGATCGTTAAAGACGACAACAATGTCTTCAAGGTTACTAAAGAAGTTACTAACACCTTTATTAACTGGATCAGGCAGTACCGCGTTATAACCTTGCGCAACTGGTTTTAATATCGCTTGATCAAGCGTGTCATTGAAGCTGTACATTGCTCTATTAAATGACTCTAGTGGATCCTCAGGATCCGCTTCACCGTGCACGGTTGCACAACCGCTTAGCAAAGCAAGACTGAGAAGTAGACTGGCAATTAGCGAATGTTTCTTGGTAAGTATTTTCATTATTTATTATTACCGCATAGCTTTCTTGTTAAGGATGCATCCTTGTTTACTCTAACGATTTGTTGTGTTCGCACAACAAATCATGCAGATGGATATTCACTTATCCCTCAATATAAACGGGATAGTGTCACTTTCAACTCGTTAAATCAAGCTGTTAGCTTGTAAAAGAGTTCAACAGCGTATCTTTTTGTGAGTGTAGTATATAACCGACAAAATGCATGTTGTTCGTCTGACATTCTATCGGCGTCATCGGTGATATCTTTAAGAACTAGATGGTTTTAGTGCGAGTTTTACCGCAGCGTCGACATTTAAAATCAGTGAGTAATTGGCCTTGTTTTACGTCGAAGCGGCGTTCAGTCACAATGATCCACTTATGCAAACCATGACGGCATAGTGTATTGCCGCGATGTTTTTCTTTTAAAGACGGTTTGCGAAAAGGGATGATGTCGCTCATGTTTTCATTGCGTAAGCTAATTTGCCTGATGAGACTGAATAATGGATAGTCCTGCTCAAACTGTCAAAAGATTTAGGTGGTAAATGTGAGTAGTAGCGAGATAAACCAGCAATTGGCGGATTTAGTCGTTGGTGCGCGTGGTTGGATTCATGAACATTGGATGGATAGTTATTATCCAGATGATATTCCCGATGAGTGGCGACTTGGTTTTTATGCTAATGAATTTAATACGTTATTGGTCCCTTGGGAGCAGTGGAGTGAGTCTGTTGAGGAGTTAACAGAAGGTCTGGAAGATACAGCCGATGATTTTCATCTTTATCTTGAATTGCCAGATAACGTGCAGTCTTTACCCGCTCACTTTGAAACGATTGCCGATGAAGTAACAGCATTGGTTTGTGTGAGTGGTGCGGTTGAGGATTGGCAGCAGCAGGCAGCTGATTTAAATACCGTATTGTTATCGGCATTGCCTAAGGAAAATGCTGTTTTTCAAGGTTTTTTTGAGTTAGCAAGCGACCAACCGATGAGGCTGGTATTAGTTGATAGTAGTGCGGGTCTGGATGATCTTGCACTTATGCGAGAGCAGCTTGAATTGGCATTATCGTTTGCGGACACGCGACTTGATTTTATTTTTATTGATAAGGCGCCTGCGCTAGATGCAATGAGAAATACTCAAATGATTGCAGAATTGTTAGGGGCATAAATAAAGTCGTCGATAAAACCGACCTAACAACGTATGTAAGGTATTGATTAACCCTGTTATAATAACGAAAATAACAATTCGCCAAGCTTAGTTTGTCGGATAACAACAATAACGGACATGTTGCGTAGTAATCATGAGTGATAATCAAGATGATGTGTTAGTGCGTATAAGAGATTTGCACTTTTCACGTGGTGATCGAAAAATCTTTGATGGTGTTAGCCTCGATATTCGTCGAGGTAAGGTCACTGCGATCATGGGGCCGAGTGGCACAGGTAAAACTACCTTATTACGCCTCATTGGCGGTCAGCTTCGCCCTGATAGCGGTAGTATTGAAGTTGATGGCCTTGAAGTACCTAAGCTTAAAGTTTCTAAACTTTACGAATTACGTAAACGTATCGGCATGTTATTTCAAAGTGGCGCGTTGCTAACGGATATTAGTGTTTTTGATAACGTTGCGTTTCCTATTCGTGAACACACCAATATGCCGCCATCAATGATCCGCGACATGGTCTTAATGAAATTAGAAGCAGTTGGACTGCGTAATGCGCGCGAACTGATGCCGAGTGAGTTGTCGGGTGGTATGGCACGGCGCGTTGCTTTGGCGCGTGCTATCGCGCTTGATCCGATGATGATTCTTTATGATGAGCCTTTTACGGGACAAGATCCGATTTCAATGGGCGTGATTGTGCAACTAATACGTTTGCTCAATGATGCACTTGGCCTAACCAGTATTGTGGTTTCGCATGATGTGCAAGAAACAGCAACGATTGCTGATGATATTTATGTCTTGTCAGAAGGGCGCGTTGTTGGGCACGGAACACCACAAGAATTAGCAGAAACAGATTCGGATTGGGTTAAACAGTTTATGCAGGGATTACCGGATGGGCCGGTGCCATTTCATTACCCCGGCACTCAATACGCTGAAGATCTTTTGGCTGGCTCCGAGCAAGGTAGGGGGGCTTGATAATGTCTGTCATACGTAAATTAGGTAAGTGGGGATTAGGCACGTTTGAGCGCTTAGGCCGTGGACATATTTTCCTTTACCACACGCTACTGGGTATTCCAGAAGTCTTTGCACGCTTTGGTTTACTCGTGCAACAAATGCTATCGGTCGGTGTTTTATCGCTACTGATTATTGTTGTTTCAGGCTTCTTTGTTGGCATGGTGCTTGGTTTACAGGGTTATAACACCTTGGTTGATTTTGGTGCGGAGCAGTCACTCGGTGTGGTTGTCGCGTTATCACTGGTACGTGAATTAGGCCCTGTGGTGGCCTCACTTTTATATGCTGGTCGCGCAGGTTCGGCGTTGACAGCTGAAATTGGTTTGATGAAAAGTACTGAGCAGCTTTCCGGTATGGAAATGATGGCGGTCGATCCAATTAAACGTGTTATTGCACCGCGTTTCCTTGCTGGTTGTATTTCCTTACCGATATTGGCCACGATATTTACAGCAGTAGGTGTCATTGGAGGCTTCTTTGTAGGTGTCGGTTTACTTGGCGTTGATGATGGGGCGTTTTGGTCACAAATGCAGGCCAAGGTCGATTTTAGTGAAGATATTATGAACGGCGTTATCAAAAGTATTGTGTTTGGTTTCGTTGTGACATGGATTGCAGTATTTGAAGGTTATGACTGTGTCCCGACGTCGGAAGGTGTTAGTCGGGCAACCACGAGGACAGTTGTACATAGTTCATTAGCGGTGCTTGGTTTGGATTTTGTACTAACTGCGTTGATGTTTGGCAATATTTAAGGATTAAAAGAAGGACGAGGTGTGTGATGCACAATTCTAAAACGGTAGAAATTTTAGTTGGCTTGTTTGTCGCATTAGGTATTGCGGCATTATTCATGCTCGCTATGAAGGTCAGTAACCTAAGTACATTCTCGGGTGACAATGGTTATGTGATTACCGCGCGCTTTGAGAATATTGGTGGCCTTAAAGTGCGTTCGCCAGTAACGGTAGCTGGTGTGCGTGTCGGGCGTATTTCCAATATTAACTTTGATAACACTACCTACGAAGCCGTCGTCAGCATGAATATTGAAGGTGGGTATAACACACTACCGACAGATACATCGGCGAGTATCTTTACCGCAGGTTTACTTGGTGAGCAATATGTTGCGCTTGAACCAGGTGGTGATGAGAAGTTTTTACAGCAGGGTGGCGAGGTTCGTTTGACCCAATCTGCCATTGTGCTTGAACAAGTGATTGGGCAGTTCCTTTACAGTCAGGCTGAAGGCGGAGATAAATAAGCGATGGATGATAAGTCCGGCATTGTCTTAAAACGCCGTGAAGATGGTTGTTTTGTCTTGAATGGGGCGCTGACCTTTAAAACGGTGCCTGTTATCTGGCGTCAGGGACTGGATTTGTTTAGTGAGGCACCTTCGTTACTACTTGATTTATCAGGGGTTATACGTAGTGATAGCGCTGGCGTTGCCCTGTTAATTGAGTGGATGCGCTTTGCCCGTAGCAAGAATAAACCGATTAGCTACATTAATATGCCCTCACAAATGCTGGCTATTGTCCGTGCCAGCAGCCTAGATACCATTTTGCCTCTAACACGCGGCTAATTTAGCCTTCCTGTGTGTTTTTCTATAGAATAGGCCGCCTTTAAATGAACAAGTGGCTGAATTGAGTATGGAACCCAACGTAATTAAAGACTTGATTGAAGCCGGTATGGACGGCTGTGAGGCGCAAGTCACCGGTGATGGCAGTCATTTTGATGCGATTGTGGTTGGTGACGTTTTTGAAGGCATGTCGTTACTGAATAAGCAACGCACAGTCTATGCAACTTTGGGCGACCGCATTACCTCAGGCGAAATTCATGCCCTAAGCATTAAGGCGTATACGCCAGCCGAATGGGAAAAGGCCAGTAAGCTGCAAGTTTCTTAAATTATTTAGAATGCAGCATTATCAGGCCACCGATTAAGGTGGCTTTATTTTTTACGTAGTACAGTAGGACATGAAATGGATAAGTTGATTATTACCGGTGGTAGTGGACAGCTCAATGGCGAGATTCGTATCGCTGGAGCAAAGAATGCCGCCTTGCCTATCCTTGCTGCAGCGATGCTATCTGATGAAGTTGTTACTATTCGTAATGTGCCACACCTGCACGACATCACGACGACGCTTGAATTACTTGGTTTCATGGGTATTGAATTTGTTGTTAATGAAAAGCTCGATATCGAAATCAACGCATCGGTTATTAAGAAGTTTTACGCGCCGTATGAATTAGTCAAAACCATGCGTTCATCTATCTTGGTGCTTGGACCGCTATTAGCGAAATTTGGTCAAGCCGAAGTGTCCTTGCCAGGCGGTTGTGCGATTGGTTCGCGCCCAGTGAATTTGCATATCAAGGGGCTTGAAGCAATGGGCGCCGAGATCAAGGTTGAAAACGGTTATATCAAGGCCAAGGCAGAACGTCTTAAGGGCGCGCGATTGGTGATGGATATTGTTACTGTAACCGGTACCGAAAACTTGATGATGGCGGCCACCTTGGCTGATGGTGAAACAGTCATTGAAAATGCCGCACGTGAACCGGAAGTGGTGGATTTAGCACAATGCTTGATTAGCATGGGTGCAAAGATTGAAGGTGCCGGCACCGACACGATTACGATCCAAGGTGTTGAGAAATTACACGGTACAACCTACGACGTATTGCCTGATCGAATTGAAACGGGTACCTATCTTGTTGCAGCAGCGATTAGCCGCGGTAAGATCAAAATCAAAGACACTTGCCCAGATATTTTGGATGCCGTGTTAGCAAAGTTGCGTGAAGCAGGTGCTGATATTGAAACAGGCGAAGACTGGATTAGTCTCGATATGCACGGCCAGCGACCGAAAGCGGTTGATATTCATACTGCACCTTATCCTGCTTTCCCAACCGATATGCAGGCACAATTCACCGCGATGAATGCGGTTGCGGATGGCATGGGTGCTATTACGGAAACGGTATTTGAAAATCGCTTCATGCATATTTCAGAATTACAGCGCATGGGCGCAGATATTAAGCTTGAAGGCAACACGGCTATTTGTAAGGGCGTTGAAAAACTAACCGGCGCACCGGTGATGGCAACAGACTTACGTGCATCAGCAAGTTTGGTACTTGCAGGTGTGATTGCTGAGGGCGACACAGTCGTTGATCGTATTTACCATATCGATCGTGGCTACGATTGTATTGAAGAAAAACTAGCATCATTAGGCGCGACGATTCGTCGTGTGCCCGACTAAAGTTAGTCGTAATAATAGTAGGCAGAAAGAGTTATGAGTAACAACACAATAAGCATTGCCGTATCAAAAGGTCGTATTTATAAGGAAGCGCTGCCTCTGCTTGCGCATGCCGGTATTACGCCAATTGATGATCCTGATAAATGTCGTAAGCTGATTCTTGATACCAATGACCCTGATGTAAAACTGATCATCATTCGTGCTACCGATGTGCCTGTGTTTGTCAATTATGGCGCAGCCGATTTAGGTATTACCGGTAAAGACACGCTCATGGAATACGATGGTAGCGAACTTTACGAGCCGCTCA
>Ga0316207_10002572_pt1 | contig 18320 bp, 13 predicted proteins | sample 6weekpyrite_MG_FD_204943 | JGI IMG/M metagenome (GOLD analysis project Ga0316207, IMG submission 204943) | Microbial mat bacterial communities from mineral coupon in-situ incubated in ocean water Damariscotta River, Maine, United States -... | ecosystem: Environmental > Aquatic > Marine >...
GGGACAGTCCGCTGCTTTTTAGCGCCCTGTCCCATGTGGTAATTCCGATCAGATGGGCAGTGCGATGAACTACCCCGCACAACTCTTGGTGGTCTCAATAAGGGGACAGAGCGCCAAAAAGCGGCGGTCTATCCCCGGGCGCGATGAATCATACGTTTCCGCTTCTGGCTAAAACAGCGTTGTAGGCTGGATCAAGCGAAGCGGATCCGGCATTTTCTGGCCATAATCTGGTGGATCCGCTTCGCTTGATCCACCCTACGCTATGCATGCTAAGCCTCGTTAACTTAGTGCCATAAAAAATAAAAAGATTTCCGTAAATGAGCGTGATTGATTTGTTTCTATGTTAATAGTTTTTTTTATTTGCGTATATTTGCGTTCATTTGCGGTAGTCTTTTGAATGCTTGCTATTTGCCCAAATCACCCCAAAGAAGCTGCACCGAAGTAATAGCCGCTAGTGCAGCTGTTTCAGTGCGCAATATTCTTGGTCCAAGTTTGATGCCTTTAAAACCATTGTTCTTTGCGATGTCAATTTCAGTTGCGGACAGGCCGCCTTCAGGGCCAATTAAAATCTGTAAGTTATTCTCAGGTGATAGAGACTGAATGTTGTTATTTGATAATGGGTCGAGTAATAGCTTTAAAGCATTGTCATTATTTTCAATTGCCTGTTTTAAAGTAATAACAGGGTTTATTTGAGGAAGAAAATTGCGGCCTGATTGCTCGCATGCGCTAATCGCGATGGCCCGCCAGTGTTGTAGTTTTTTATCTTCGCGTTCATTTTTTAAGTTAACTACTGTGCGTTCAGTAATGACGGGGGTTATGCTGGTCACCCCCAGTTCAATAGACTTCTGAATCGCAAAATCCATGCGATCGCCTTTTGAAATCCCCTGAAGTAAATGTATTTTTATATTGGATTCGTTATCAGTTTGTGAAGCAGTTTCTAAATGAGCAATGGCTTTTTTTCCGGTTACTTCAAGTCTTGCTGTGTATTCCGTACCTTCACCATCGAATAGATTAAAAATATAATTGTTTTTTAAGCGCAGGACTTTGATCAGGTGATTGCTTGAAGATTTATCCAGTTGAACTGTGTCGCCCGCCTCGAACTGCCCTGGCTGGTAAATACGAACTGATTTCATCGGCTGAAATTAAAACAATCCCAAACTAAGGTTTGAGATTGTTCCAGATGCGCAGGGTCGCTTCAGTTTGATTCATAGAATAAAAATGTAAGCCAGGGGCGCCGATATCTAATAGTTTTTGACACATTGCTGAAACAAATTCGGCACCAAAATCTTTAATAGCGTCGGTATCGTCTGCATAGGCTTCAAGCTTTCGTCTTAACCATTGAGGTATTTCTGCTCCGCACATATCTGAAAAACGTGCCAGGTTACTGTAGTTAGTGATGGGCATAATGCCTGGAACTATGGGTATATCCAGCCCTGCTTTTTCACAGTTGTCTATAAAGTAAAAATAGCTATCAACATTATAAAAGTATTGTGTAATTGCCGAGTCTGCACCCGCATTTACTTTGTCCTTAAAATGTTGTAAATCTTTTTTTGCATTCTCAGCCTGTGGATGTATTTCAGGGTAGGCAGCAACTTCCAGGTGAAATTGATCATTAAAGTTTTCACGTATAAAACTGACGAGTTCATTAGCATGATTAAAGTCACTTTGAGATACGGTGCCGGATGGCATGTCTCCGCGTAACGCAACAATTCGTTTAATACCCTGTTGTTTGTAGTCATCGAGAATGTCTTTTAGCTGCTGTTTGCTAGAGCCAATGCAGGACAGGTGTGGAGCCACATCACAGCCTGTGCTTTGTTTTATTTTTGTCACCGCATTAAACGTAGTCTCACGGGTTGAGCCGCCAGCACCAAATGTGACTGAAAAAAATTCAGGATTCATTTCTTCTTTTAATATTTCAGCGGTTTTAAAAAGATTTTCCATGCCCTTATCGGTTTTAGGAGGAAAAAATTCACAGCTAAAATGCTGCTCTAACTTTTGTTGTGTTTTCATCAGTAAAACCAAAATATGCAGTAGGTCGGGTTAGCCCTAAAATATGCCATGGGCCTAACCCGATATTCATGTAAATATGTCGGGTTATGCGTAACGCGATTCACCCGACCTGCTTTAGTGTTGTTGCTAACTGTCTAGTAGCGGTAGTGTTCGGCTTTATATGGGCCTTCTACAGGTACGTTAATGTAATCAGCCTGTTCCTGAGTAAGTTCAGTCAGATGTGCGCCGATTTTAGACAGGTGTAAGCGAGCTACTTTTTCATCCAGTTGCTTAGGTAATATATAAACCTTATTTTCATAAGCATCAGCATTATTATAGAACTCAATCTGCGCCATTACCTGATTAGTGAATGATGCAGACATTACAAAGCTAGGATGACCTGTTGCACAACCTAAGTTAACCAGGCGCCCCTTTGCAAGAATGATAAGTTTTTTACCATCAGGGAAAATCACATGATCAACCTGTGGTTTAATTTCTTCCCACTCATAGTTTTCAAGTGATGCGATATTAATTTCAGAATCAAAGTGGCCAATGTTACAAACAATGGCTTCATTTTTCATGGCCTGCATATGGTGATGATCGATTACGTTTAAGTTGCCCGTAGTGGTAACAAAAATATCACCCATGTTTGCAACTTCATTTAAATCAACAACCCGGTATCCTTCCATTGCAGCCTGTAATGCACAGATTGGGTCTATTTCAGTAACCCATACTGTGGCGCCCATACCTTTGTATGCCTGTGCACAGCCTTTACCTACATCGCCATAACCTATAACAACACAAATTTTACCTGCAATCATTACATCGGTTGCACGTTTGATGCTATCGATTAATGATTCACGGCAACCGTACAAATTATCAAATTTTGATTTAGTTGCAGAGTCATTTACGTTCATTGCTGGGAAGAGTAATTCGCCTTTTTCCTGCATTTCATAAAGACGGTGAACACCGGTCGTAGTTTCTTCGGTTACACCTTTTACGCTGCCAGCTATATCCTGCCATGTGCTTGAGCCCGGCTCAATTGTGCGACGCAGTACATCAAGAACCGCTTTGTACTCTTCATTGTCATCATCTTTAGTGGCGGGAATGGCTCCTGCTTTTTCAAACTCAACACCTTTGTGGACTAATAGTGTCGCATCACCACCGTCATCTAAAATCATATTAGGTAGTTCGCCATTAGGCCATAACAAAGCCTGCTCAGTACACCACCAGTATTCTTCAATGGTTTCGCCTTTCCATGCAAACACAGGAATATTTTGTGCTGCTATTGCCGCGGCTGCATGATCCTGGGTTGAAAAAATATTGCATGAAACCCAGCGTACACTTGCACCAAGGTCAACTAATGTTTCAATGAGTACTGCCGTTTGTATTGTCATATGTATACTGCCCATAATACGACAGCCGTCTAATGGTTTTTTGCCTGCGTATTCTTCACGCAATGCCATAAGACCGGGCATTTCTATTTCTGCAATAGATATTTCTTTACGGCCCCATTCGGCCAGTGACATATCCGCTACTTTATAATCTGTAAATTCGCTCATAGTAGTAATTCCTAAATAATTCTTTATTGTAGGTTCGAAAAAATTGCTCGGAACAATTTTTTTTGTAAACCCCGCAGGGGTGAGGCATATGGATATGCCGAGTAATTTATTCAAACAAATGAGTAATGAAGGTGCGAACAAATTCGCACCTACAAAATATTAAATGCCTGCAGCGTCTTTTAATGCTTCAGCTTTATCAGTACGTTCCCAGGTAAAGTTATCTTCAGTTCTACCAAAGTGACCATAGGCTGCTGTGTTTCCAAAAATAGGGCGTAACAGATCCAGCATTTGAATTAAGCCTTTAGGTTTGAGATTAAAGTGTTCACGTACCAGCTCTTCAATACGACTGTCATCAACCTTGCCCGTGCCAAATGTTTCAATAGAAATAGAGGTCGGTTCGGCCACACCAATGGCATAGGAAACCTGGATTTCACATTTATCAGCCAGGCCTGCGGCAACAATATTTTTTGCAACATAACGACCCGCATAAGCCGCCGAGCGGTCAACTTTTGAAGGATCTTTGCCCGAGAAAGCTCCGCCGCCATGACGTGCCATGCCACCGTAAGTATCCACTATTATTTTACGACCGGTTAAACCGCAATCACCCACAGGTCCGCCAATTACAAATTTTCCTGTTGGGTTAATATGAAATTGAGTGGTTTTGCTGAGCAGTGACTCAGGTAGTACAGGTAGAATGACTTCATCCATCACCGCTTCACGTAGAGCGCTGAGGCTAATATCAGGGGAGTGTTGAGTCGATAAAACAACCGCGTCAATGGCTACCGGTTTGCCGTCTTCATAGCGAAACGTGACCTGGCTCTTTGCATCTGGACGCAACCAGCTCAAAGTGCCATTTTTGCGTACTTCAGCCTGGCGTTTTACCAGTTTGTGAGCATAGGTGATAGGTGCAGGCATAAGCACCTCGGTTTCATTGCAGGCGTAACCAAACATAAGGCCCTGGTCACCGGCACCCTGTTCGTGGTTTTCATCTTCATCTACGCCCATGGCGATATCAGGAGACTGTTTATCAATTGATGTGATGACAGCACAGGAATCAGCATCAAAGCCCATTTCAGAGCTGGTGTAGCCGATATTGCGTACGGTATTACGTACAATTTCCTGCATATCAACCCATGCTTCAGTGGTAATTTCACCTGATAGCACAACCATACCGGTATTTATAAGGGTTTCACAGGCTACACGGGCTTTAGGGTCCTGTTCAAAAATACCGTCCAGAATGGCGTCAGAAATCTGGTCTGCAACCTTGTCAGGGTGACCTTCTGATACGGATTCAGATGTAAATAAGTGGCTTTTAGACATGTGTACAATTCCTCGTTACAAAATACTAGCCGTGCTATTAAAGCTATATGAGAGAATCTGGTATTGGCAGTTTATGCCGAGTGTAGATCCGCACCCATTTATAGCCAAGCTAGGGACTAATAAATGAGCGCCGTTTAAAATTGATGCACCAAGCCTGACAGAGAGATCTGCTGCAGCGCTCCTTAGTGCGGACAGAGATTATAGTTCAAAAGATAAGAAATGGCTAATTTTGACAATTATCTGTGTGCATAGTAGTAAACTACGCAAAACTTAGATTAACCAACGTATTATAAGGGGAGGGCTCATTTACTGCCCTCAAATCACCAGTCGTATCATGCAATACAATAAACGCTTATATCTGTCTCCTAAAACTATCGGTTTCTTGCTGGCTATAATCGGCACCGCACTATTCTCGGTGAAATCAATTTTTATAAAACTGGCCTATCATGAGGGGCTGAATGCTGACAGTGTACTCATGTTGCGCATGGCGGTTGCCTTGCCGGTTTATCTGGCAATATTAATCTGGTCATTGCGCACGTCAGATAAGCAGCCGCAATGTCTGCAAAAAAATATAGGTAAAATAATATTCCTGGGCTTTATTGGGTATTTTTTATCTTCATGGTTAGATTTAAAAGGGATGGAATTTATTTCAGCGCAACTGGAAAGATTGACGCTTTTTAGTTACCCGATACTGGTTGCGGTTCTTGGTGCTATCTTTTTTAAGACGCCACTAACAAAAAACATTGTAGCGGCACTCATTATTACTTATGCGGGTGTCTGGGTTGTTTTTAGGCAAGAGCTATCGCTTTCAGGTGAAAATATAGAATATGGAACTTTGCTGGTATTTTTAGCGGCCCTGAGCTTTTCGCTGTATGTGTTAATGGGGAAAAAAGTCATTCATCAGGTGGGGAGTTTGTGGTTTACCAGTATTGCGATGATTGTTTCCAGTGTTTTTGTGTTGTTATATTACGCCGTATTTTTTGACTATGGTGGACTTTCGATTACATCATTGGCCTGGTTGTGGATTGTATTGCTAGCAATATTTAGCACGGTAATTCCCAGCTTTATGTTAGCGGAAGCAATTGCGAAAATTGGGCCAGCCCAAACAGGTGTTATTGGTACCCTTGGGCCCATGGTGACAATTGTATTAGCTGTGTGGCTTTTAGATGAGCCGTTTACTTTTTTTCATGTAATTGGAATTAGTCTGGTTATTGGTGGAGTAACGGTTTTAGCAAGGGGGAGGTAGGCAAATTGTCCAGTTATGGTACATCTCCATCGGGGAAAGAGCTTGCTTTTTAAACTCTGTCCCCTGTTGTGATTCCGATCAGATGGGCAGTGCGATGAACGACTCCGCTTAACTCTTGGTGGTCTCAATAAGGGGACAGAGCGCCAAAAAGCGGCGGTCTTTCCCCGATGGAGATGTTCCATGGCAAAGTAACTTACCAGGCGTTTTTTAATAACTAAGCCTGGTAGAGCTGGCTTAACTCTGTTTTTTCTTCATCGCTGAGTTCAGATGTGCGGCTTTTGTTTAGCAAATCCTGTAAGCGCATGTCTTTGTGTTTTTGCAGCAGATTATTAAATGCATCTTTTAATGAGGCCAGTTGTGTTTCTTTCGCTGCTTCCGGTATATCTAATTGCATTAATTTATTAATGATGGCTGCATCATCTGTATTTCGCCAGCGTTCCAGTAATACAGATGGAGAGCTGGCTTCAGTTTGCAAAATAGTATTGTGTATTTTAATTAATAAACCTAAACCGGGCATGTCAGATGAGTGTAATTGTTCAGGAATTTCACATTCTTTTGCAAGTGAAGGAAATTGCAGTAATAAGGCAATAGCGAGTCGAGTGGGTGTCATGCTTATCTGGTATTTGGGTGAGACCGGTTTTCTGGAGTTAGTGTTTGTTCTGGCGTTAGCTGGTGATTGTGATTCAGGTATATGCTGTTGTAAGTTGGAGCTAGGTAAACCAATCATTTTTGAAAGCTGGTTAAATAAAAGATCTTTGAAAACGCCATCGGCAATTTTACTGATTAAAGGTTTGGCTTTTTCAGATAGACGGCCACAGCCATCAGCGGAGGTTAAATCCAGGCCTTCAGATAAATGCTGTAACATAAAATCAGCCAGTGGGGTTGCATTGCTTAAGCGTTGTTCAAATGCCTGTTGCCCTTCCTGGCGAACTAAAGTGTCCGGGTCTTCACCATCGGGTAAAAATAAAAATCGTGCCTGTACTCCGTCGCGTAAAACTGAGAGTGAATTTTCTAAGGCACGCCAGGCGGCTTTTTTTCCGGCGGCATCACCGTCATAACAAAAAATTAATTCGGGAACAATGCGAAATAATTTAGATATTTGTGTGCCAGAAGTTGCGGTGCCCAATGTCGCAACCGCATATTTAATGCCGTGTTGTGCCAGGGCTACCACGTCCATATAGCCCTCAACAATGACTATGCGATTCAGGTCTTTTACCGACTGTCGAGCCTCATATAAACCATATAATTCTTCGCCTTTATGAAACACCGGGGTTTCCGGCGAATTTAAATATTTGGGTTCGCCTTTATCCAGTATGCGTCCGCCAAAACCAATCGTGCGACCCCGGCGATCACGAATTGGAAACATAATGCGATCACGGAAACGGTCATACTGTTTTTGCGAATTTTTTTCGATGCTTAAACCGGATTTTAAACAGGCGGCTTTACCTTCATTGCTGTTAGCAAACTGGCTTAAAGTAAAATCCCAGCTATCCGGTGCGTAACCCATTTGAAAATCTTTAGCAATTTCACCACTGAGGCCTCGTTGTTTCAGGTAATCCACTGCGCGGGGTGTTTTTTTTAATTCATTGGCAAAACTGACGGCAGCTTTTTCTAGAACTTCATAGAGTGGCTTTTTGTCATCTTGCTGTGGCGTGAAACTACCCTGTTCGCGAGGTACCTCGATATGATATTCGGCTGCTAGAACTTCTATGGCATCAACAAAATCCAGGCGTTCATATTCCATAATAAAACCCAGGGCAGTGCCATGGGCACCACAACCAAAACAATGATAAAACTGCTTGCTTTGACTTACGGTAAAGGAGGGGCTTTTTTCATTGTGAAAGGGGCAACAGGCAATATGTTCTTTACCGCGTTTTTTTAAAGCCACACGGGAGTCCACCACATCGACAATATCTGCGCGGTTTATAAGGTCATCGATGAATTGCTGGGGGATGCGGCCTGCCATGTGTGTATTTTGCCACAGAGGAGGTGGTTTTACAGGTGGTATCTTTGGAGTAAAGTTTATGTGCTAGTGAATAATTGCTGGGAGTTGAGCAAAAAAAACCTCCCTCAAAAGAGGGAGGTAAACGTTTCCTATCAATTTATTATTATTATAGCTATTAGAATATGGCTAATAATTGTACTGACATTAAATCATCTAAACCATCTGCTATCAGGTTCGGGTTTTGAGCATCTGTGAAGCCAGGTGCTTCCTGGTTGCGTATTTCATAGTTGAAAGTGATGCGGCTCTTCTTGTTTAAGAAGTATTGAGCACCTACAGTAACCGTATCGAATTTACGTTCACCGGCTACTGTTTCAGTGCCACGATTTAATACATCGTAACGAAGATCCAGTTCCAGTTTAGGCAGCACTTTATAACCGAAGTCTACATAGTAACCGTCAGCCTTGTCGTCAGTTAGTACATTAACAGAAGCTAAGTTACCATTATTAGGATTAGGTGTGCCAGGAACTGCTGCACCATCAGAGCCGTTGAAAATCATGCCATCAGCCGTCATGTATTCAAAAGCTGCACGGTATTTTCCTTTAGAGAATGTCAAACCCAGTCCGTTACGAGTACGGTCATACTCGCCTGCACCACCTGAATTACTCGCGCCTGTTAATGTGCGCGTACCATCCTGATTCCAGAGAAACATTTTCAGACCCTGGCGACGTCCGCCCTTGCCACCGAATATCAATTCTGATGACCAGTAAACATAGGTGTCTTTATTATTATCATTGTCACCAAAATTGATGCCGTTACCGTTGCCATACATCACTGCGTAACTGTGTTCCCAGTCGTTCACCTTAAAAGTGTCAAATACCTGGATGCCCTGATCACGGAAAGCGCCTACAGACTGAGTAATGCCATTAACACCTGTGCTTGAGCCATCACCATCAGTAAAGCGTTCTAGCATCATCTGATTGGTTACATTGGTGAAGTTAACATAATTAAAAACATGGATAGCCTGTAAGCCTTCTTCAGCTGTAGGTGTTTTAAACAGGCCTACTCGAACGCGAGCACCGGGGATATGATTTAATGTGATACTTGCATCAGTTGCGGCTACACCGGTTTTACCCAGTTTAGTGATACCGTTGTTACCAAGCTCAGCCAGGAAAAAGTAGTTAACTTTATCATCTAGCGGGAAGCCGGTTCCGCGAACACCGATACGGGCGCGACGAATGTTAAATGTTTCGTTTGACTTGTTATCTGGCTTTATCATGTTTGGAGACATGTTCTCGCCTGCAAATCCACCCGCTGGAATTTTTGTACCATCAGTTCTCTGGTACTCAGGTTGTATAAAGCCCCAAACTTTTGCGCGTGCCGAAGCATTTGGTGCTTCAGTACCTTGTAATGCAAGCCAGTTGGCGGCATAGGTTTGTGTGCTCATTGCAGCTAGCCCGGCCAGTAAAGCAATTTTCTTTATATTCATTAATTTTTCCTCTTACAATCTTTTTTTTATATTTCGAATTTTATTATGGTTTAACCAGGGTGTAGCCTTCACTAGCCAGGTCAATAATACGTACAACACCAGCACTTACTGGGGTGGCCTGCTTAACCAGCTTTGGTTTATGGCCCAAATTTTTAGAGAATGCGGCAATGGTGTTTTTGCATGCAGCAAATCGAACGCCATTGTTGCTTAAACCGCTAATGCGAGATTGATTGACATTACCATCCATTAATAAACGTAAACCTGGGCCGAAAGCAACTATTTCCACATCAACCTTATCTGGGCCATAGTGCTTGATCAAGTTGTTAGCTACATTCAATACTAATGTTTGTTTGAAAGGGTTGGGGTCACTAATTTGCAAAACCACTTTTTTCTCTGCGAATGGCTTGGTTGAACTCTCAGCAAGCAGATTTAATGAAGTTAAGCTAAGAATTAGCATTAATAGTATGTTTAGACGTTTCATTTAAAGTGTTTCCTCAGTATTAATTATTGTATAGATATAGAGATGTGGGATATTACGATAATATTCCAATTTTTTTAACAAAAATAAATGGAATAGAAAATATCCTATACTCATCTGTTATAATGGCGGCTCACAGATGGTAGAGGGAGTATGTATATGGTGACCTTTTTAAGGCTGGCTTGCCGTAAAGTCGCATTAGTTAAGCGTATTGAACAAAGTCGTACTAAGCTTTATCGAATGGCCTATGCATGGTGTCATGATGAAATGCTGGCGGATGATCTGGTGCAGGAGGCACAGATGAAGGCCTTGCAGAAAATTGACCAGTTAAAAGATGAGGCAGCATTTGATGGCTGGATGTATGCCATATTAAATAATGCCTGGTTGGGTTATTTACGTAAAACGCGACCCAGTGAGGATATTGAGCAACTGGTTGTCAGTGGCAATGATTCGCCTGAGCATGAAATGCTGTTGCTGCAAATAGACCAGATGGTGGCTGAAGGTATGGCTAAATTACCTAATGCGCACAGACAGGTGGTGAGTCTGGTTGACCTGGAGGGTTTGAACTATGGGGAGGTCGTGGAGATACTCCAGATACCCATTGGCACGGTAATGAGTCGATTAAATAGAGCTAGAAGTGCATTGAGTAAAAGTATCAAGAAAAGTCGTATAGAACAGAGAAATAAATCACTTGCTGGATTTAAGGCCCAGGATAAAGGGGCTGTTAATAAATTAAGGATGGTGAAATAGTAATGAAGTTTTCTAATGAAATTATCAATGCCTATGCTGATGGTGAATTACAGGGCACTGAAAAAACAGATTTTGAAAAAGTGTTACAGAATGACACTGAGTTGCAGCATACGCTTGATGAGTTGTATGCGCTGAAATTACAGTTGCAACATGCGTATCAAAATATAGAGCCCCCTGCAAAAAAACCACAGTACTCTTCTGGTAATTATCGCGTAGCCGCTTACGCATTGTTTTTACTGTTGGCATTTTCTGGTGGCTGGATTAGTAGTGACAGAATGCATAAAGATGCTGATGCAATGTTAGAATCTACTGCATTAAGCCCGGGTATGCAGGTTATTGCTGAGCAGCCTGGAAAGTATATTTTGCATATTAGTGTACATGACAAGGGTAAATTTAAGCAAACCCTGGATCAGGCTGAGGCTTTGTTAGCGAACTACGAAAATACAAATCAGAATATCGAATTAGAAGTAATCGCTAATGCGGGTGGGCTGGATTTGTTTCGTGAAGATGCTTCACCTTATGCGCAACGCGTTAAACACTTGAGCAATGAATACCCCAATATCAAATTTATTGCCTGTAGTAATGCGCTAGAGCGTTTACGTGAGCAAGGTATTGAGCCTGAATTGATCAATACAGTTCATCAGGGAGCGACAGCAATAGATCAGGTGGTGCTGCGTATCCATGATGGCTGGTCATATATAAAGATTTAATGTAGTCATTCTGCTGGTAGTTATACTAAGCAAATCATAAAAAATGCTCGATCCATTTTTATCAGGATTGAGCATTTTTTTTGTCAACCGAAGTGCAATAAAATTTTATTTAACTATTTATTTACCGATAGCTATATTGGTAAATTTGTTTAATGCACCTGTCATCTTATCAACTATTTTTTGTCTGTCCTTAATGCCGTGACGTTGAGTTATGTATGCAGGGTCATTGTAACTTAACCAGACCTGCCCTTTTTCATCTTCCCAGGCCAGTGCCTTCAATGGTAAGTCAATGCCTGAGGTTTGCTGCGATGTAAATAAATGGCTCCCAAGTTTTGGGTTACCAAATAAAATTAACTCGGTAGGTCTGAGTTTTATACCTACACCATCGGCGCGATCGCTGTGACTCCAGCGAGTAATAACCGTAATGCCTTTCTTTTTTAATACGGCTTCAAGTTTATCTATGGTTTTAGTAACGCTGAATTTGCTTGCCTTGCTTATCAGTCCAGCAGGTTCCGCATAACTCAAGGTTTGAGTTGAGAGTAAAGTGATAAAAAAAATAACAGAAAGTAGGGGTTTGCACATATGTACCTCGTTAAGCAAGTATGCTAGTTAATCGAAAAAAATATCTATAAAAATGAAATTTTCAATATATTAATATATTTTTTACAAAAAAGCTTAAAAAATGGAATAATATACAGGCATAATCGTCTTAATATAGAAGGTTAAAATATATAAAATATTATTGGAGATAAAGATGAAAAGAACACCCCTAATTATAATGTTTTCTACGCTGTTAATGATTATGGCGTCCTTTATAGTTAACGCAAAAGATGCTGGTCATGGGCATGACTACCGTACTTTCCATGTTAATGGAGAGATCGAGTATGGAAAAATAGCTAACTCTTATACATCAGATCTGGTTATGTATCTGGCGGGTAATCAGTTTATGGTAATGGAAGAGTTAATAAAGGATTTCCAGTCAAAGAATAAAAATGTAAAAACGGTTTATGTTGAAACAATTCCCCCCGGGCAAATCCTGAAAAAGCAGTTGTTAAAGCAGGGTAAAATTAATGGTGAAAAAACCTCAATGACACCTGACTTATACGCCAGTGTTAAAATAAATCACCTGAAGAAGCTTAATAAAAAAGGCATACTCGATAAGCACATTATTTATACACATAATAAGCTTGAGTTAATGGTGGCAAAAGGTAACCCTAAGAATATTAAGGGTGCAGCAGATCTGGGAAGAGATGATCTTGTCCAGTCACATCCTAACCCATTAACTGAAGGTATCTTTAAATTTTATGGCACTGAAATGTTAAAGGATTTAAAAATACATGACAAAGTTACGGGTGGTAAGAAGTGTAAAGAATGTTGGGCAGTGCCAGAAAAAACCTGGTTTACAGCTCGTCACCACCGTGAAACCCCGCATCGCATTGAAAATAATATGGCGGATGTGGGTATAGTCTGGACTACAGAAGTTGCTCATGCAAAAGCTGAAGGTCGTAAAATTGATGGTGTCGCAATTAAGGCACCATTAAACAAGCAGGACAAAGTAGCTTATGCAATTGGTGTATTGAACAAGGGTAAAAACCAGGAAAATGCCGCATTATTTTTAAGTTATCTTGCGACTGATAAAGCACAGGACATTTATAAGTCTTATGGTTTTGTTCCAGCATCAAAAGATGAGCTGACAGTTAAAACTTTCTAAGTTTTTCTTAAAGTAGTATTGGTACAAAAAAAGCAGCTCTAGTATTAGAGCTGCTTTTTTATTGTACGTTTGTTTATCTGGCGAAAACTATTTTCTCAAAAAACGATCAATTTCAGCTGCTGCCTGACGTCCTTCGTTAATTCCCCAAACCACTAATGATTGTCCACGACGACAATCGCCCGCCGCATAAATGCCTTCAATATTGGTAGCATATTTTCCATATTCAGCCTGATAATTAGAGCGTTCGTCGTAAGAGATTCCTAAAGCATCACTTACGTAATGTTCGGGGCCAGTGAAACCCATGGCAAGTAAAACTAAATCTGCAGGCCATTCTTTTTCAGACCCTGCAACTTCCTGCATTTTCCATTGCCCTGTCTCTTCATCGCTATGCCATTCAACTTCAATGGTTTTAACGCTAGAGATATTGCCGTCGGTACCAGAAAAGCCTTTGCTTAATACGCAATAAGTACGCGGGTCTTCGCCCTGTGTTTTCTGGGCTTCTTCGTGACCATAATCAACGCGATAAATGTGTGGCCATGCGGGCCATGGATTATTTTCTGCCCGGACTTCAGGCGGTGTTGGCATTAATTCGAAATTAACGACAGATTTGCAACCGTGGCGCAATGATGTGCCAATGCAGTCAGTGCCTGTGTCGCCACCACCAATAACCACAACATGTTTATCTTTTGCGCTAATGAAATTACCATCTTGCAAATTAGAATCTAACAGGCTTTTAGTGTTTGCGGTTAAAAAGTCCATTGCGAAATGAACGCCATTTAGCTCGCGGCCATTTACAGGTAAATCACGTGGTGTGGTTGAGCCCGTGGCAAATAAAATAGCATCGGTATTTTGTTTGAGCTCTTTAACATCAATGTTGTTACCAACATCCGCATTGGTTTTAAATTCAATGCCTTCGTCTTTCATTAACTGAACCCGACGATCAATGATGCTCTTGTCCAGTTTCATATTGGGTATGCCATACATTAACAGGCCACCGATACGATCGGCACGTTCGTAAACTGTAACGTTATGACCCGAGCGATTTAATTCCTGGGCAGCGGCCATTCCCGCAGGGCCTGAGCCAACGACGGCAACTTTTTTGCCGCTGCGTGTTTCAGGTGTTTGTGCCTTGATCCAGCCTTCATCAAAAGCGCGATCAACAATGGCGCATTCTATATTTTTTATGGTAACGGCAGGGTTGGTTACACCTAATACACACGCCCCTTCACAGGGGGCGGGGCATACACGACCAGTGAATTCAGGAAAGTTATTGGTGTGGTGTAAGCGCGCATTCGCATCTTCCCAGCGATTGTTATAAACCAGGTCATTCCATTCGGGAATAAGGTTATCAACCGGGCAGCCATCGTTTGACTGGCAGAAAGGGATGCCGCAATCCATACAACGTGCGCCCTGGGTGATCAGAAGCTGTTGATCATGCTCTGTATAAATTTCATTGAAATCTTTCAGGCGCTCAGTGACCTCACGATAAGGTGCTGTCTTGCGATCGAATTCTTTAAAACCTGTTACTTTGCCCATACTATTTTTTAATAACCTTTTTTAAAAGCATTGTTGTCCGCAAATGAACGCGAATAAACGCAAATAAAATCAAAAACATTAATAATGTGTAGTGCGCCGCAGGCGCACAAACCAAAACATTCGCGTTCATTCGCGTTCATTTGCGGACAAACTGCTTTTAAATAAACTTAAGCTGCCAATTTAAGCGGCATTCGCTTTTTTCTTTTGTTCTTCAAGCACTCGTTTGTAATCTGTTGGCATTACTTTTACAAACTGACTTAAAGCGCCGTTCCAATCTTTCAGTAAACGTTCGGCAACTTTAGAGCTGGTGTACTTAAGATGGTTTTCAATCATGGTTTTTAATTCACTTATATCTTCATCGGCGGAAACATTTTCTAACTCAACCATGCCCATATTGCATTTGGTTGAAAGGTCACCCGCATGGTCCCAGATGTAAGCAATGCCGCCACTCATGCCTGCGGCAAAGTTGCGTCCAATTGAACCGAGTACTGCTATACGTCCACCGGTCATATATTCACAACCGTGGTCACCAATGCCTTCAACAACCGCGGTTGCGCCAGAGTTTCTTACGCAGAAACGTTCCGCCGCAATGCCGCGGAAATAAGCCTCACCGGAGGTTGCGCCGTATAAGCAAACATTACCAACAATAATACTTTCTTCAGCAACGAAGGTGCTGTTTTTATCGGGGGCAACAATGACGCGTCCACCACTTAAGCCTTTGCCAACGTAGTCATTAGCGTCGCCTTCAACTTCAATTGAAATACCTTTAGCAAGGAAGGCGCCTAATGACTGACCCGCAGAGCCGGTGAGTTTTATTTTAATGGTGTCATCGGCTAATAATTCGGAGCCGTATTTTTTAGCGACTTCATTCGAAAGCATGGTGCCAACTACGCGGTTGATGTTAATAACCGGTAAATTAATTTCAACTTTTTTACCCGTTTCTAATGCGTCTTTAGCTAACTCAATTAACTGGTTGTCCAGTGCCTCATCTAAGCCATGGTCCTGCTTAATGGTTTGATGTACCTCCACATTTTCATGTGGTTTTTCAGCAGGTGTGAGTAGCATGTTTAAGTCAATGCCACTTTGTTTCCAGTGCTCCGAATCAGTTGCCTGTTCGAGGCAATCAACGCGACCAATCATTTCATTGATCGTGCGGAAACCTAATTGCGCCATAATTTTGCGCAGGTCTTCAGCGACCATAAACAGGTAGTTCACAACATGTTCAGGTTTGCCAGTGAATTTTTTGCGCAGTTCTTTATCCTGGGTTGCGATACCAACCGGGCAGGTATTGAGGTGGCACTTGCGCATCATGATGCAACCCATGGTAATTAATGGTGCGGTTGCAAAGCCATATTCTTCTGCGCCGAGTAAGGCGGCGATGGCCACATCACGGCCTGTTTTCATTTGCCCATCGGTTTGAATAATGACTCGTGAACGCAAATCATTCATAACCAGTGTCTGGTGTGTTTCTGCAACCCCTAATTCCCAGGGAAGCCCGGCGTGTTTAATTGAGGTAATAGGTGATGCACCGGTACCACCATCATGACCTGCAATAACAATATGATCGGCGTGGGCCTTGGTTACGCCTGATGCAATGGTGCCAACACCATTTTCAGCAACCAGCTTAACTGAGATGCGTGCTGCACGATTAGCGTTTTTCAAATCATGAATCAGTTGTGCTAAGTCTTCGATAGAGTAAATGTCGTGATGTGGTGGTGGGCTAATTAAACCAACCCCCGGTGTTGAGTGACGTAAACGGGCAATTAAATCATCAACTTTTGTACCGGGTAATTCTCCGCCTTCACCGGGTTTTGCACCCTGTGAAACTTTAATTTGAATCTCATCCGCGTTGGTGAGGTAATTAATGGTGACACCAAAACGACCGGAGGCAACCTGCTTGATTGCCGAGCGACGTGAGTCACCATTGGATTCAGCTGTCCAGCGGGCATCATCTTCACCACCTTCACCGGTGTTAGATTTACCACCCATGCGGTTCATCGCAATCGCTAAAGACTCATGTGATTCTGGTGAAATAGAGCCGAAACTCATAGCACCGGTTGCAAAACGTTTAACAATCTCTTTTGCGGTTTCAACTTCGCTAATATCGATTGCGGGGTTAACACCGGTTTTAAAATCTAACATACCACGCAGGGTGCATTTTTTTGTATCTTCGTTAGCCAGGTTTGCAAAATGCTCGTAAGCATTTTTATCGCCGCTGCGAGCCGCCTGTTGCAGTGTAGAAATGCTCTGCGGATTCCACATGTGTTTGTCACCACTGGCGCGCCAGTGCATGTCACCCTGGTTAGGTAAAATTGAAACATTCGTTTCAGCATAACCTAAGTTGTGACGACGCATAGATTCTTCTGCAAGCACATCAAAACCAATGCCCTGGATTCGACTGGCGGTGCCGTCAAAGCAACGGTTAATAACCTCATCAGCCAGGCCAACTGCTTCAAAAATCTGTGCTGCTTTATAAGATTGCAAAGTTGAAATACCCATTTTAGCAAACACTTTAAACATGCCTTTGCCAACAGATTTTCTATAGCCCTCAACAATTTCACTATCCGTATTGTGGCTGTCGTTTTCTAATAAACCATTGCGTTGTGCATCCCATAAAGCTTCAAATGCCAGGTATGGGTTAATTGCATCAATACCGTAGCCGGTTAACAGGCAATGGTGATGGACTTCACGGGCTTCACCCGACTCTAAAACCAGACCGATGCGAGTACGTAAGTGCTTTTGAACCAGGTGTTGGTGAACCGCACCGGTTGCAAGCAATGCACTAACCGGCACGCGCTGCTTTGAAATATTTCTATCAGATAACACAACCAGGCTGTGACCATCGGTTATGGCCTGAGCGGCTTCTTTACATAAACGATCGATGGCTTTAGCTAAACCAGCAGCACCCTCTGATTTGTCATAAGTCATATCAAGCGTTGCTGTGGTCCAGCCGCGAAAATCCATATGTTTAAGGGCGGTTAATTCTTCATTGGTTAAAATAGGGTGTGGCACTAATAAACGGTGCGCATGTTCTTCTGATGATTCTAAAATATTCTTTTCAGGGCCGATGTAGCACTGTAATGACATCACCACTTCTTCACGAATTGAATCGATAGCGGGGTTAGTGACCTGCGCAAACAGTTGTTTGAAGTAGTCATAAATCATACGCGATTTATCAGACATGCAAGCAAGGGCTGCGTCGTTGCCCATGGAGCCAACCGGGTCGCGACCTTCTTTAACTAATGGCAATAACATAAACTGCATGGTTTCAGATGTGTAACCAAATGCACGCATACGTTCTAATAAAGTTTCCTGGTTAAAGCCATGTGCTTCCTTATTGGGCTCTAATTGAGACAGGGCAATGCGTTGATTTGATAGCCACTGGTGATAAGGTTGTTTTGAGGCAAACTCATGCTTTAATTCTTCATCGGGAATCATACGGCCCTGGTCAAAATCGATGAGGAACATTTTACCCGGCTGGAGTCGGCCCTTAAGTTTTACATTGTCCGCATCAATGGGTAAAACCCCCACCTCAGATGCCATAACAACACGATCATCATGGGTCAGGTAATAGCGGCTTGGGCGCA
>Ga0316207_10002573_pt1 | contig 18319 bp, 14 predicted proteins | sample 6weekpyrite_MG_FD_204943 | JGI IMG/M metagenome (GOLD analysis project Ga0316207, IMG submission 204943) | Microbial mat bacterial communities from mineral coupon in-situ incubated in ocean water Damariscotta River, Maine, United States -... | ecosystem: Environmental > Aquatic > Marine >...
ATGACAAGTAGAGCACGAATACTCTTCTTTAAGTTCATCAAAACTCATCTGAAATATATAATCAACTTTAAACTAACTGGATATTCAGGACTATGTCTTCAGATACTGACATCGTATTTCAGCTTGATTGGGATTCAAAATTTGAAGTTGGTCACGAGCGCATTGATTTCGAGCACCAGATTTTTTTAGGCTTAATTAAAAAACTGGCTGAAAGTGAGAAGTCTTCATCAAGCAGGTTTGAAAGATATTTAATAGAGCTTCGCAAATATGCCGAGTTTCACTTCTTTAGCGAAGAAAACATAATGATCGATTGTGATTACCCAGGCTATATAAAACATAAATCACTTCACAATGCACTTTTTGAAGAGTTTGATGATCATTTTCAACGCTACATAAACAAAAATCTTCAAGAAGGTGAATTTGTCGCTTTTTTATATGAATGGTTTATACATCACACAATGATAGAGGATCTGAAGCTCAGTGACTTTGTTCGTACGCATCATGAACATTGATTAAGAATATTGAAATATATTTAATAAAATACCCCTGATTCACTACCTCCTTGTTTTTAACAGGAAAACAACACCGTTATTTATCACTCATCAAACGTTCAATAATTTGTAATAAGACCTCAAGGTTAATTGGTTTCGTCAAATAATCATAAAAACCAAGACTTAGAGCACGATCAATATCCTCCTGAAGCGCATTTCCACTTATTGCTATAACAGGAATATTTGACGTTGCTTCATTACTTCTGATTTGTTGCATTGCCTCATAACCATCAATACCTGGCAAACTGATATCCATAAGAATAAGATCAGGGTGTTCTTTCACTGCCATCTCCACACTTTCTTCACCCGTTTCAGCTGTAATTAACTGAAAATCTTCAAGCAAATCATTCATCACCATCATATTAAGTCGATTATCTTCTACACATAGAATTTTATAATTCGACTTGCTTAACTGTGAAATATCTTTATCGTCTTTCTCAGTCTGCCTATATTCTTCAAGCTTACCTACTACAGCTTTATCTTTATGACTTGCAGTCTTTGACTTAGCTTCAGCCTTCTCATTTTTTTGAATTGATGTAACTTTTGGAAGCTCAACCCAGAAAGCACTACCTTCCCCACGCTTTGAACGCACACCAATATGCCCTCCCATACGGGATATTAACTGCTTAGAAATATTCAAGCCAATTCCAGCACCTTCCTTTGCATAAGTTTTCAAATAAAGTGGGCTGAAAGCCTCAAATAATGTTTCCTGGTCTTCTTCTGAGATACCGGATCCAGTATCAATCACATAAATACGCACATTGTTTTCAGCAGTCAGTTCGCAGGTTACTGTAATCATACCTTTTGAACGATTATATTTTACTGCATTCGACAACAGGTTTAGCAAAACCTGTTTTAGTCGCACCGGATCTTCATGGACATAACAATGTGCAGATTTATTTACTTTATTTTCTATTTCTATATTATTTTGTTGCGCGAGAGGTTTCACCATTTCAACATCGCTTGCCACCCGTTCAAATACGTCTACCTTTTCTAAATGAAGTTCAATCTTATTAGCTTCGATAGCACCGAGATCAAGCAAATCTTTTACCAACTTCATCATATGCCAACCAGCTTTCTGAGCCTGATCGATATATTTTTTTAACTGCGGACCTATAGGCTCATCCTTAACTAATTTAGCCAGCTGTAAGAAACCAAGAATCGCATTCAATGGCGTCCTAAACTCATGGCTCATACGCGTTAAGAATTGTGTTTTAGCTTCATTTGCTTTTTCAGCCTGCTCTTTTGCCTGGATAAGTTCCTGTTCTACTGAATTTTGCTTGGTAATATCATGAGCTGTTCCCGTTGCACCATTTACATTTCCTTTGCTATCAATAATTCTAACTGCATTAAAAACCAGGTCTACAGGTGTACCATCTTTACGTATATGCTGTGTTTGATAGTGAAAATGCGGCTCCCCATCTATAACTTTTGAAAACACGTTTTTATCATTTTCTGTGAATCGATCTACTGTAAAATCAGAAAATAGCCTTCCTAGCATTTCACTAGCTTCGTAACCAAAAATTGTACGTGTCGCTTCGGGATTTAAATAAGTGTAACGGCCTTCTTTATCAACAGACCATATAAGGTCAGAAGCCGTCTCAACAAGAGCACGAAATTTTTCTTCGCTTTGAAGTAGCGCCTGCTCTGAACGTTTTCGATCTGATATGTCTCGAACCGAAATTAACACACCAGACACATCACCTTTAGCGTCTAATAATGGCTTCTTAGCAACCTGAAGCCAGATTTTTTTCCCTCCTGGTCCTGTAACATGCTCATCTTGCAGCAAAGACTCACCAGAACTGATAACTCTTAGGTCATCCTCATGATAGATTTTAGCTTCATCTTTGGGGAAAAGTTCATAATCTGTTTTACCAATAATGTCGCCTTCTTTTTTTCCAATAAAATTACAAAAAGCAGGGTTCACTAGTTGATAAATACCCTTCCTGTCTTTCACAACCTGAAAATCTGGTGTAGCCGATAGAACAGACGCTAATTTATTTCTTTCTTCCAACAGAGCATTTTCTGCACGCTTACGCTCTGTAGTATCAATAGATACAATGATGAAATATTCAATACGGTTTTTATCGTTCTTAACAGGAACGATCTTCGAATAAAACCATAACTCGTTGCTCTCTATATCAACAACTGGCAATTCTAAAGTTACAGTTTCCCCAGTATCTTTTGATCTTTGCAGGTGATTAATTATGCAAACTCTTGATGAAGCAGGATAAAAGTCGAACGGAAAAGGCTTACCGTAATACTGAGTGATATCCTCAATCTGTAAAGTTTTATAACCAGCAATATTCATATATTGAAGATTAAAATCTAGATCGACCACCTTGGTACAGACAGGTGAGTGCTCAAGCCACGTATGCTCTTTAGTTTCATTCGCATTTAATTTAAGCTTGTGCAACGATTCCTTGCTCTCTAGCTCAAGAACTCTTTGCTTTAATTCTTCATAGGTGGGTTTTTTATTCATTAAAATACATCTCAAGAATTACGTTTTTACATCACCCTTTATTTATATACTACCTCTCATTTAACTTCTTCTTTAAACACAAGGCAACAATACTCTTAGTTCAAGCCAGCCGTTTTCAATAAAACTTTATTGACTGCCTATGCCTGAGTGAAGTGATGAGACATAAAAATTACGCGAAGATATTCAGATTATTTATGTACTTCAATCTATATTAGCTTTTAACAATATAATTGATTTTAAATAATTATCTCTAATAAAAAAAACTCATAGTTCCCTTAAGTATATGAATTAGCTAATCTGCTAATCCCCTTTATGATGGTGGGACAATTTTTTCAGCGCAACAGTAATCCAAATAAAGCCTTCAAGTGCATGATTAATATCAAACTCTTGAACAACTTCAAAGGCTAAGCTGCTGCTAGGCAAATGACTTTAAAATTATTAGCTGGGAATGCACCCAGGCGGAGGAAATCACAATGATAAAACCACATGGTTCAGACGAGCTGAATCCACTATTCGTTTATGACACAGCGGAAAACGAAGCTCTACAAAAAGAAGCTGAATCTCTTCCTTCTATTCTTGTGAGCTCAGCCAGTGCAGCCAATGCCGTAATGATGGGTGCCGGTTACTTTAATCCACTAACCGGTTACATGACCAAAGCTGATGCTTTATCAGTGGCTAACAACATGACAACAGCCTCTGGTGTTTTCTTCCCTACTCCAGTTTTAAACCTGGTTGAGAATGCGGGCGACATTAAAGCTGGTGACCGCATTGCACTTAAAGATCCTAACGTTGAAGGCAATCCTGTACTTGCTGTTATGGATGTTGAAGGTGTTGAAGAATTCTCAGATGCCGACATGAAACTTATGAGCGATAAAATCTACGCAGCTAGCGATGATGAAGCTCACCCAGGTGTTGAAGCCTTTAACTCACAGGGTAAAGTGTGCATATCTGGCCCTATTAAAGTATTGAATTTCTCTTACTTCATTACTGAATTCCCAGATACTTTCCGCACAGCGGTTGAAATTCGTAACGAAATTAAAGAGCGCGGCTGGAAGAAAGTAGTAGCGTTCCAGACACGTAACCCAATGCATTTAGCGCACGAAGAATTATGCCATATGGCTATGGACCGTTTAGATTGCGACGGTTTAGTTATTCACATGCTGCTAGGCAAACTTAAGAAAGGCGATATACCTGCTCCAGTACGTGACGCTGCCATCCGTAAAATGGTTGAACTGTACTTCCCTGAAAACAGCGCAATGGTAACCGGTTACGGTTTCGACATGCTATACGCTGGCCCACGCGAAGCTGTACTGCACGCTTTATTCCGCCAGAACATGGGTGCAACTCACTTCATCATTGGCCGTGACCACGCGGGTGTTGGCGATCACTATGGTGCGTTTGATGCACAAACTATTTTCCAGACTCAGGTTCCTAAAGGCGCACTGGATATCGAAATTTTCGAAGCAGACCATACTGCCTACTCTAAGAAACTAGACAAGGTTGTGATGATGCGTGAAGCACCTGATCATGAGAAAGATGATTTTGTTTTACTTTCAGGTACTAAAGTTCGTGAAATGTTAGGCCAGGGTATTGCTCCACCTAAAGAGTTCTCACGTCCTGAAGTTGCTGAGATTTTAATCAACTACTACCAAAGCCTGAATTCTTAAACAGGATTCCTTCAGCTTTACATAAAAAAGGCCCTGTTTATCAGGGCCTTTTTTATGTCTGACAGATTTATAAAGCTTAATCGAACTTGGTATCCTTCCATTCTCTTAAAGCCGCAAAGACTTCCCAGTCTTCTGTTAACGACTTACCTGCATAATTTTCAGCGGCTGCCTTTACGTCTGCTTGTTGAAAGCGTAAAAAAGGATTAGTAGAAAGTTCGAGAGCAACTGTCGTTGGAAGTGTTACCTCACCCTTCTCCTGCTTAACCATTTCAGCTTCATCTCGCTCGATAATGTCTTTTTGATCAGGCTCTACCCATTTTGCAAAGCCCAAATTATCTACCGTATATTCATGAGCACAGTACATCATTGTTTCTGCAGGTAGTGAAGCCAGGCGAGTTAGTGACTCTGTCATCATCTGTGCTGTGCCACTAAACAATCGTCCACAACCTCCAGCGAATAAGGTGTCCCCGCAAAACACCATGCCTTCAACGAGGTATGCAAGGTGATCCAGGGTATGGCCGGGTATGGCAATCACCTCAAATTTATAATCCGTACCCGGAATAAACACCGCATCACCCTCACCTACAGTAAAAGTGATGAGTTTGGGAATGGGTAAATCTATTCTCAACGGCTCTATAGAAGGTTTAATTGCAGGACCAACGACTGATATGTACGGATATTCATCCAATATACCCTGCACTCCACCAGTATGGTCATAATGCTGATGCGTAATGAGAATAGCCACCGGAGTAAGCTGGTTATTACTCAGGTATTCAAGAACAGGCTTAGACTCTGATGGGTCAATAATAACCACCTGTTGCTGGTTATCACGCTGCAAAATCCAGACATAATTATCTGAGAGCGCAGGTACAGGGGTGACATTTAGCATAGGCCTTCTCAACAAGACAGCAATTAAAAACAATGATAGGGTATGGCGCTGATTTTATCTTGAAAACAACTCATAAACAGCTTAATCGCCCCCAATACAGAACAATTTGCCATGAAAGTCATCTCCTTTAATACGAATAGTATACGTATGCGCCAACATCAACTCGAAGCCCTGGTAAAGACACACAATCCTGATGTCATCGGTATTCAGGAGACCAAGGCACAGGATAAAGACTTCCCGGTTGAAGCCATTGAATCTCTCGGCTACCAGTCCGCCTTTTATGGCCAGAAAACGCACTACGGTGTCGCCCTGCTTTATAAGCAGTCGCCAATTGAAATCATTAAAGGTTTTCCAAATGATGATGAAAATGCCCAGAGACGCTTTATAGCGGCCAAATTTGAGGTCGATGGTGAAGTAGTAACGGTTATGAATGGTTACTTCCCACAGGGCGACAGCAATAAGCACCCTGAGAAATTCCCGGCCAAGAAAAAATATTATGAAGATTTAACCAGTCTAATAAAAACCGAGTACACACCAGAAGATAAGCTTATTGTTATGGGCGACATGAACATCGCTCCTCTGGATATAGACATCGGCATAGGTGAAGAGAATAAAAAGTGCTGGTTAAAAGCGGGTAAATGCAGCTTTTTACCAGAAGAACGTGAATGGTTGCAGGTTCTCTATGACTGGGGATTACATGACACTTACCGAAACCAGTACCCTGATGTCGATGATCGATTTAGCTGGTTCGACTACCGCAGTAAGGGATTTGAACGAGAACCAAGGCGCGGTTTACGCATCGACCTGATCCTGGCTACAAAAAACTTACTTGATAAGTGCACAGACACAGGAATCGATTACGATGTTCGCGGTATGGACAAACCATCTGACCACTGTCCCATCTGGGCTAATTTTGAGCTATAAATAAGCTATATCCAGTCTTAATTCATAACTACAAATCAACAGTCTGGATACATAGGTACAGAGTAACTTTTAGATGGATAATCCGCTACATAGCCCACGTTGTCGCTTAATGGGCATCTCACTTATTTTACTCATAAGCTTATTGCTTATGCTGTTTAAAGTCGTGCCTCTACTCTTTACTCCTAACCTGTTAACTCAAATTATTGAAAACGGTGAACTCGTTATTGTTACCCGTAACAGTGCAACTACCTATTACGAAGGCCCTAACGGCTACACAGGCTTTGAATATGATCTTGCGACCCAGTTTGCTGATTCACTGGGTGTTAAATTAAAAGTTATTACCAGTGACAACCTGAATGACATTTTTGAAATGTTAAATACTGGCGAAGCTCATCTTGCTGCTGCTGGCCTAACCATTACTGAAGCCCGTAAACAGCATGTTTTATTTTCTGCTAGTTACATGGATATAACCGAGCAACTAATTTATAACTACCGGTCATATCGTCCAAGAAAAATTGCTGACCTGGATAATGGCATACTTGAAGTGATCGAAGGCTCAAGCCATGTAGAAAGTCTCGAAGAATTAAAATTCGAGCATCCCGAATTAAGCTGGAGCACACAAACTGATATGGATAGTGAGCAACTCTTATACCTGGTAGAAAACCAGTTAATTGATTACACCGTTGCCGACTCAAACGAAGTACAACTGAACCAGCGCTTTTTGTTAAGTTTACGTGTTGCCTTTGATATTTCTGAACCCAAAAAACTTGCCTGGGCTTTTCCCAAATCAAAAGACTTAAGTCTTTATGATAAAGCGATGAGCTTTTTCTGGCGACAGTTAAATAATGGTGAGATCACACATTTAATAGAAAACCACTACGGCCATGTCGATAAATTTGATTATGTAGGTAACCGTATTTACATTAGACACATCAGTACTCTGCTCAACAAGTACATCGACTGGTACAAGGAAGCCGCTGAAAAATATAACCTGGACTGGAAATTGTTGGCCGCTATGGGTTACCAGGAATCACACTGGAATCCACGCGCAGTATCTCCCACCGGTGTACGCGGCATTATGATGCTAACTCAGCAAACAGCCGGTCAACTCGGTATAAAAAACAGGCTGGATCCGAAAAGCAGTATATTCGGAGGCGCAAAATACCTGGATCAAATTCGAAAACGCTTCCCTGAAGAATTAAAGGAGCCCGACAGAACATGGCTCGCAATGGCCTCTTACAACGTTGGTTACTACCATGTTACTGACGCACAGAAAATTGCCCGTCAGTTAGATAAAAATCCAAATAAATGGACAGATATGCAAGATATCCTGCCCTTATTAGCACGTAAAAAATGGTACAAACAAACAAGTCGTGGTTATGCACGAGGTTGGGAACCGGTGAAGTATGTAACGAACATTCGACGTTACTATGACTTACTGGAGTATCAACTTGCCCTTAATGAAACAGAAGAAGATGAAGAAGAGCATGATGCTATTTCTATCTTGCCTTCCGTCCTGTAATAGCTTCGCTCTAGTGCCCCATTCATAAAATAATCAACAATGACGATTGGCACAATATATAAATATATTTATTCACTGCTGCCCCGTTAACTTTTTATAAATAGTATGTATATCCCATATATAGCGGGAGATGCACATGATGACTATTTAGATAGACATGAAAACAATAAACACGACGCCGTCACATTAAACTGGTCTGAATACATGTTTGCAGAAAGGATAGAAGTATTTGAAAAAAAATCACGCCAAAATAAAAAAATCTATTTTGAATCTGACAATGCACGTGACCAAATACTATTACAAACAAAAGGTGTTGAATTTGATTTAATCCTTGCAAATTGCAGCGTCATAAATACCTACCGGAACTGATATAAATCAAGGACAAAAAAAAGAATGATGACAGGAAACAATCCTATTATCATTCTTTTATGGGTTGGTTTTAAACTATTTATCATACCTACAAGTAATCTAAATTTTCTTATCACCTATAAATCTGGTTAACCTTCATATTACAAATTAGTAAATCAACTTCTACACCTTGAACTGGTTAACTAATTGTTGCAACTGAACAGCAAGGTTTGCCAACTCATCACCTGCCACAGCGGTTTGGTTTGCGCCATCCACAGAACGATTGACTATGTCACTAATGTTCAATACATTTCTGTTAATCTCTTCAGCTACCGCACTTTGCTGTTCAGCTGCTGTTGCAATTTGAGTATTCATATCTTTAATTAATGATACTGAATTTGTAATAGCCTCTAAAGAACTCCCCGCTTTAGCTGCTTGCGTCACACTGTCTTCCGCTTTAAGGCGACTATCATCCATAACCTTAACTGCAGACTGCGCCCCCGCCTGTAGTTTTTCAATCATCTCCTGTATTTCCTGGGTTGATTGCTGTGTTTTACTTGCCAGTGTTCGAACCTCATCTGCAACAACCGCAAATCCTCGGCCTTGCTCACCCGCACGTGCCGCTTCTATCGCTGCATTTAATGCCAATAAGTTGGTTTGTTCGGCAATACCTTTAATAACATCCAGTACCGTTCCAATGTTTTCACTGTCTTTTTCTAACTGGCTAATAACATTAGCCGCAGAGTGAACTTCTGATGACAGGTTTTCAATTGCACTCATCGTACTAATTACAACCTGCTTACCTTCTGCTGATGCATTATCTGCACTGTTCGCTGCAGCGGCAGCTTCTGTTGCATGTCGCGCTACTTCCTGTACCGTGGCTGTCATCTCATTCATCGCTGTAACAACCTGGCTTGTTTCAGATTGCTGCTGCTGTGTATCACGATTCGTTTCTTCCATAATAACCGACATTTCTTCAGCAGCTGACGATAACTGAATGGTTGAACCGTAAACCTGGCTAACCATAGTACGTACTTTTTCTGCAAAGCTATTAAATGCATCTGCCAGGCGACTAATTTCATTATCACCTGAAGAATCCAGGCGACGAGTTAAATCACCCCCGCCTTCAGCAATTTCATTCATGGCCTCTACAGCACTACATAATGGCCCACCGATTAGTCGTGCAATTAAACCGGCAATTAAAAGACCAATAATTAACGCACCTACACCTATAACAATCGCTGTATTACGTGCGTTTGAAATAGCATCCGCGTAATGACTGCGGTCCATACCAATTTCTAACACACCAACTGCTTTGCCGTTGAAATCATCAATTCGGTATGCATATACCGCTAACTGCTGATCACCATATTCACGTTGTTCTGTAATAGGTGCATTCAAAGCACTGGTTAATTCATCTGTATTTAGCAGTGAAGAGCCTTCCAGAGTTGAACCAAATTTTTTCAATCCCTGATCACTGTTTATATATAAAGAGATATCAACATCATATTTCTTCTTAAAATTTTCAAAGAATGGTTGTCCAAATGACATTCCGAATTCAACAGAACCAATGTGCTCTCCAGCGGAATAAACGGGTGATATACCTCTAATACCTAAACCAGCGACCCCTTTTTCTAAACCTACAATGTTTTGTTTACTGTCATTCGTAGCTACGACAGTTTTACGAAATGAAGACAGGTCATCTCCAAACTTCTGTGGTTTGTGTATACGTAAAAACGAAGTTGCAGGCGGTGTGTGATATTGAAACTGTCTGGCATGAAAATCTTTTTTCATGACCTTGAACGCGGGCACCAATGCTTCTGCCAACTGCTCTCTTTCGCCATTTGCAAACATTTCACTAAAATCATCAATATTCGCAATCATGGAAGCCAGTGCATTAGCTACACGCCCTTCTGACTCAAGCTCAACTTTGGCGCTTTCAAATAGTTTTTCTAATTCTCTTTCTTCTGCTTCTTCTACTACTGATGTTACGGTGGTGATTACCAGTGGAATATTTACCAGGGTAACTAGTAGCAAAACGAGTGTGAAGCTCAGTGCCAACAAGGTTCTGATATTAAATTTTTTTAACATTATTAGAAAGTCCTAATGTATTGTTGCTTTAATCTGATTCTCATTTTGCGCAGCGCTAATAGCAGCTGACAGACTTCGAATTCTATTTGAATGAGTATAGAACCTAATACAGCTCTATGTTGTTTGATTTGCTTTCAATTTAATATCGGCAGGCACTTATATTTATTAAGTAATTAATTGAGAAAACAGCAGATTATTTTTAACCCGTATATGACCGACCTTCCACTCTCAGCGCTTAAAATAAACCTAGAAATTAAAAGGGTAATTACGTAAACTAAAATACATGTAATGGAACTGATGGATTAAAGGCAGGGAAGATTATGAACTCTTTTAAACTTTCATTCGCTCAAATCAATCTTTTAAATGAACATATTGCTGAAGTTATCGTTAACGAAGGCATAGAACTCAATATGTCTATGGTGGAGGAATATCACGCATTCCTTCTGTCTCACTTAAAACCACCTTTTTCATTATTAATCAATAAGATAAATGCGTACACTTATACATTTGAGGCACAGAAGAACATTGCCAACCTGACAGAAATCCAGGCTCTCGCTGTAATTTCCTACAACAAGGTAACCAGTATTACGACAAGGCAGCTGGCCTCTTTCCCTCGAAACACCCGTTGGAACTTACAAATATTCTCAGATAAAACAGACGCTCTGAACTGGTTAAAAACTGAACAGGAATTACTTCAGGGCAAAACAAATTAGCCAGTTTTAGAGCCTCTCAATCAGTAAAGATTTAATTTCCTGATCTGTCATTACAATGGGATTAGTTTTCATACTGCTACCACGGCTATTAGCAACCACATGATCTAATCCACTCTCTTCTAAGCCAAATTCACTCAATCGCGGCAAATTCATTTCTTTAGTCCAGTGCCGTAATAATCGACACAGCGATTCCCAGGACTCATGTTTGTTACCATGGACTTTTTGTGCAAGCACATCCCCCAGCGTCGCGTATTTATCAAGGGCTGGATTTGCAGATTCCCGATTAAGCATTAGCTGTATATTCATATCCGTTGCTGATGAAACCAGCGTTCCACAAACAACACCGTGAGGAATGGGATAAAAAGCCCCTAACGGTGAGGCCAGGCCATGAACTGAACCTAATCCCGTCTGTGCCAGGCAAATACCTGACATCAGTGATGCATAAGCCATTTTTTCCTGTGCCTGTGAATCCTGAGCACTGTTGTACATTGCTAGTAAGCCATCTCTCACAGAGTTTAAACCACTTAAAGCAAGGGCATCCGTCATCACATTAGACCTGGTCGACACATAGGACTCAATCAATTGTGTAAGCGCATCCATGCCATTTGCAGCAATCACTGAAGCTGGGCAGGTACCCAGTAATTCAGGATCGATGACTGCATACTCGGCAACTAACCTGTCATCTCTGAAAGATTTTTTAAATCCCTCTAAGCCCTGCACACTTAACACCGAATTTTTAGTGGCCTCTGAGCCTGTACCTGCTGTTGTAGGAACGGCAATGAATGGTACTGCTGGCCCTTTGTAGGGTAGCTCAGGTCCAACACCTTCTAAAAAATCCATCACCGAGTTTTCTATTTGTAATAAACCAGCGATGGCCTTTGCAGCATCTAGCGCACTACCACCGCCTATGCCTAATACAACATTGATTCCGTGACTTCTATGTTCGCTTACTATGTCATCCACAAGTTGAGGCGACGGTTCTCCCGGTACATTACATTTAAAACAATTAATACCTGCGTCATTAAATGCTGACACAAGTGATGTATACGCATCACTAGATTCAAATGAAGAGGCACCTGTAACCAGTAAAATCTGCCGTCCATACTGTAAGCATAATTCTGGCAACTGTTTAATAGATCCACGAGAGAATATAATTCTAGGCAACTGAGCAATAGAGAAGTCAAATAAATTCATAACATTAGGCAGGCTTATTATTTGCTTACATCATACGCTATTCATCTCGCTTATTACATTTTAAGTTAGCGCTAGTTAAGTTAGCGCAAGATACCTCACGCATAGCTGACTTTGTTCTACTCACCGCTCACAAATGATATAGTAAGCCAGCCTTTTTTCATTGCAGTTAAAACATGACTACGTCTAAATTAATTTTTTTTCCAGCTGATACACAAGACACAATTAGTAACGAGATAATTACAGGTGCTCTTGATGAAATTCAGTTTATAATCACGCCTTCACATGGTGACAACCATTACCTTCCCGGCGATAATTTTTTAAGCCTGCTCACTTTTCTTGGCTGCTCTCCAAATATCAACCTGTCACCCACAGACAATGAGGATCATTGTCATATATCATTAATCAAACAAACCGATAATCCACAATGCCTGGGTTACACGCGCACATGCAATCCTAAATGCCCTCATTGCACAAAACGTATTAGTAACTGGAAAACAGGCAACTGGCAACTGGCAGGGTCAACATGTCTTTGTGATAAATGCGGCATGGAGTCAAACTACGATAAGCTTAACTGGAAACAGGAGTGCGGATTTGGCCGTTGCGGTTTTGAAGTGGCACATATTTACCCTCATGAGGCTGTACCCACTGATCAGTTAATTAATGCCCTGAAAAAGAAAACAGGTTTTGACTGGAAATATTGCTACTCTAATAATTAAATAATTTAATTAAAGTAAATTTTCTAAAGGTAGCAAACTAAAAAAACGGACTTTGAGTTTACGAAACCAACCCGTTTCCGGATCTGAATCATACTCAGTTGAAACCCCGTCTTCCTGACAATTCCAGGTTATCCCATGCTTCCCAGTCCTGGTATTTTTCTTCAATGTTAAACGGTAACTGTTATGCCCTGATGATATACCGGTAAACAAATTAACAAACTGATTAGCCAGTTCTTTGCTATCAATAAACAATCCCATCTCAGTATTTAAATCTGTTGATCTTGGATCAAGGTTGGGTGAACCCATAAAAACTTTACTTTGATCTACAATGACCGTTTTTGCATGAAGACTGGTGCGACTACCCGTTTTTAATATTTTAAAGCGTTTACGTTCTTTAACATAGGCTGATGCCTTGAGTTCATACAAGTTTATTCCTGCTGCTAAAAGTTGTGCGCGATATCTTGCATATCCCGCGTGTACTGCGGTCACATCTGTTGCTGCCAATGAGTTAGTAAAGACATTTACTTTAACGCCCTGTGCTACCAAAGTTTCAAACCATTTAACGCCATCATCACCTGGAACAAAATAGGGCGAAACAATGGTTAACTCCTCAGTTGCCATACTAAAAATATCATGTAGCTTTGATTTAACCTGGCTAATGTGTAATGTTTTTTCATCAGATGTTACTTCTGGATTAATTTTAGAGGGGTGATCATAAAATAAATCTGCTTGTGACCATACAAAAGGTAAATTAAAAAAAAACTCTTCCTGTGCCAATTCTGAATCTTGAGCATATTGGGCATAGTCAATTTGCTTAATTTCATACGCGTGTTTCTGTAGAAATGTTTTTATTTTCTTTAATGCATAATCTCTTTTTGGTCGATCATATAAAAGAGCAACCGGCACAGCCCAGCGACTATTCCAGTATTCATCAAAACTTTTAGACACTTTTTTTACAATATTGCCTTTCGATAATAAGTCCACATCTAAAAACAACAACTCAGGGTCAGCTGAAAAATAAACATCACTAATGTTTCGACCGCCTATAATGGCCTGAATATTATCTGCAATAATAGCCTTATTGTGCATTCGCCTACCTACTCGAGACAAATCTACAATAAACTCGAAATAACGTAATAAACCCCGGAAATTAAATGGATTGAATATGCGTATTTCAACTGAAGGATGTGCATTCAAAATACTGATCGCTTCATCTGCACCCAGGGTATCAATATCATCGAGCAGCACTCGAATACGAATACCACGATCAGCAGCTTTAATTAAAGATTGCGCAATCAGCTTTCCACTTGTGTCACCATGGAAGTAGTAATACTGTAAATCCAGCGAGTGCAGTGAATGATTAATTAAGTTGCATCGTGCAGTAAAAGCATCAATATTGCTTTCCAGCAAATAGAAGCCGGACTGATCAGGATGGGTATTTTCTTTTAAGTCAAACTGGTTCTTGTTGCCAGGCAAATCCAGCGCATAGCTTGTTGGCTTATGTTTAATTTTATCAACTCGCTTGGTTGATAAAAAATTAAACAGCTTTAAAAATAATTCTATAATACTTTGCGCTATTAGCTTTATCATGTTTCCAGTGATAACTTTTTCAACTGATCAATTTTATCTCTTATGGCTGCAGCCTCTTCAAATTCCAGGTTCTGGGCATGCTTAAACATTTGTTTTTCTAATTTGTCCATCTGCTTGCTCATTTCCTTAACTGACATGTGCGCATATTCTGCCTGGGCTTCAGCCACTTTAAGTGCTTCTTGTGCAAAACGTTGCTCGTAGCCTACTCCCATAATATCGTGTATGGCTTTCTCTATCCCTTTAGGTGTAATGCCATGCTCTTTATTATGAGCTAACTGTTTTTCTCGACGTCGACTTGTTTCATCTAGTGCACGTTGCATAGATCCTGTTATCTTATCGGCATATAAAATGGCGTGACCATTTAAGTTACGCGCGGCCCTACCAATGGTTTGTATTAATGATCTATCGGAACGTAAAAAACCTTCCTTATCTGCATCAAGTATAGCCACCAGTGATACTTCTGGCATATCCAGACCTTCTCGCAACAGGTTGATACCAACCAGCACATCAAATTCACCCAAACGTAAATCACGAATAATTTCCATTCGTTCAACCGTATCGATATCTGAATGTAAATATCTTACTTTTACTCCGTGTTCAGACAGGTAATCGGTTAAATCTTCAGACATGCGTTTAGTTAAGGTTGTGATAAGCACCCTTTCCTGTTTTGCAACACGTATGTTTATTTCAGATAAAACATCATCTACCTGTGTTGCAACTGGACGTATTTCCACTTCGGGGTCAATTAACCCCGTTGGGCGAACCACCTGCTCGGCAACCTGATCAGAATGATCTTTTTCATATTGACCCGGCGTTGCAGAAACATAAATGGTTTGTGGACGTAGCTTTTCGAATTCATCAAAACGTAAAGGACGATTATCTAGAGCAGACGGCAACCTGAAACCATAGGTCACCAGGTTTTCTTTGCGAGAGCGATCCCCTTTGTACATACCACCCAACTGTGGAACGGTTACGTGACTTTCGTCGATTACCAGTAGCGCATTTTCCTGTAAGTAATCATACAAACATGGTGGTGGCTCACCTGGGTTCCGACCAGATAAATAACGTGAATAGTTTTCAATACCGTTGCAATAACCTAGCTCACGCATCATCTCAAGATCATACATGGTGCGCTCTTCCAGGCGTTGAGCCTCTACTAACTTATTATTATCTCTCAGTTGAGCCAGGCGTTCTTTAAGCTCCACTTTTATTTTATCAATCGCTTCCTGGATAACGTGTCGCGGTGTTACATAATGCGACTTGGGATAAATAGTCAGCCTGGAGACTTTACGAAGTACTTCACCGGTTAGAGGATCAAAATAACTCAGCTGTTCTACCTCGTCGTCAAACAACTCCACACGAACGGCTTCATGGTCAGATTCAGCCGGATGAATATCAATAACCTCGCCTCTTACGCGGTAACAACCACGAGCCAGTTCAATATCATTTCGTGTGTATTGCATTTCTGCGAGGCGACGCAAAATATCACGCTGGTTAATCATGTCGCCCTTCACCAGGTGCAACATCATCTTTAAATAGGATTCTGGATCACCCAGGCCATAAATCGAAGAAACCGTCGCAACAATAATTGTATCTTCACGCTCCAGCATGGCTTTAGTAGCAGAGAGCCGCATTTGCTCTATGTGCTCATTAACCGATGCATCCTTATCAATGAACGTATCGCTAGCGACCACATAGGCTTCGGGCTGGTAATAGTCATAGTAGGAAACAAAGTATTCAACCGAGTTATTTGGAAACAACTCTTTCATCTCACCATATAACTGTGCCGCCAGGGTTTTATTCGGTGCCAGTATCATTGCTGGTCGTTGAGACTGCTGAATCACATTTGCAATGGTGAAGGTTTTACCGGATCCCGTTACACCCAGTAGCGTCTGATCCAGCAAACCATCATCTAAACCATCCAGCAGTGTTTTAATCGCTGTTGGCTGATCACCTGCAGGTGATTTATCTGTTTTAATTTCAAATTGTTTCGACATTGTATAAAATCAAAAAAAGTCCTGTTCCCATTCACTTTGGGAGAGGACAAGTGAGAGTAATTTTGATTATACTCACACTACAGCCTCTCAAGTGAGAGAACGCAAAGAATAAACCTGACAGGATATACCGACTTGGGCACACAAGCATCCAACCGCATTCAAAAAGTAAAACCATCACCTACTTTGGCTGTTACAGCATTAGCCCAGCAACTTAGAGCTGAAGGACGAGATGTCATAGGCCTTGCAGCTGGCGAACCTGATTTCACAACACCTGACCACGTAAAACAGGCAGCTATTGAAGCCATCAATAACAACCAGACTAAATATACTGCCGTTGACGGTATGCCTAGCCTTAAACAGGCCATTATAAACAAGTTTAAGGAAGATAACGGACTTAACTACGAAGCAGACCAGGTACTGGTTTCATGCGGTGGTAAACAAAGTTTCTTTAACCTTGCCCAGGCGTTGCTCAATCCTGGTGATGAAGTCATTATTCCAGCTCCTTACTGGGTATCTTATCCGGATATGGTTTTACTGGCTGATGCAGAACCGGTGATTGTTCAGGGCGACCAGTCTCAGGGGTTTAAAATTACACCTGAGCAACTGAAAGCCGCTATTACGAATAAAACTCGTTTGTTTGTCATCAACAGCCCGTCTAATCCTTCAGGTAAGTCATACAGCATGGCTGAGCTTAAAGCATTAGCCGATGTACTACTAGAATACCCGGATGTACTGATTGCCACAGATGACATGTATGAAAAGATTTTGTGGACTGATGAGGCGTTCTGCAACATCGTAAATGCATGTCCAGAACTATACGATAGAACCATTGTTTTAAATGGTGTATCGAAAGCCTATGCCATGACAGGCTGGCGTATTGGTTACGCAGCAGGCCCTGCAGACCTGATTAAAGGAATGAAGAAGGTTCAGTCGCAAAGCACTTCAAATCCCACCTCAATTTCACAGGTCGCAGCACAGGCCGCTTTAGAAGGCGACCAGTCTCGACTCGCGGAAATGAACACAGCCTTTAAAGAACGCCATGACTTTGTTTTAGCTGAGCTTAATACAATTGAAGGCGTTGACTGTATCGCCAGTGATGGCACGTTCTATATTTTCCCGGACTTCACTAAAGTCATGAGCAACATGGGCATTGCCGATGATGTAACTCTGGCTTCACGTATTCTGGAAGAAGCTGAGGTTGCACTGGTTCCGGGTTCCGCGTTTGGTAGCCCCGGCCATATGCGTATCTCTTTTGCGACCGATATGGGGAGTTTGCAGAAAGCCCTTGAAAGAATTAAGAATTTTGTAGGGTAAAGTGAAAATTAATGTTGACCGACAAGGGGTGAATCAGTAATATAGCGCCCCTCGAAACGGCAACGTTTCAAGACACTATTCCCTGATAGCTCAGTTGGTAGAGCAACGGACTGTTAATCCGTTTGTCCCTGGTTCGAGTCCAGGTCGGGGAGCCAAATTCGAAAAAGGCCAGCTTTATAGCTGGCCTTTTTTATTGCCTGAAGATAACTGGTCTGAATACTTACAAGGCAAATAGCAGACAATAAAAAGCCGACTAAAAAGCCGGCCAAAAAATATACTGCTAAGTATGGAGATACAAAAATGAAAATGGGGTGAGTGAAG